>JGI24021J15306_10011479_pt1 | contig 10999 bp, 6 predicted proteins | sample Ectturendosymbi1_FD_15306 | JGI IMG/M metagenome (IMG submission 15306)
TCTTGAGTCATTCCATGTGCAGAGTCGGGCGATGGTGAATGATGCTATAAATGAAGCATTCAAGGAATCAAGATTATTGAATCTCCAGTTACATGAGGAGCGAGAAAAGGTACAGTTTTTATATAGAACGTAATGTTTTATTAGAGATTGCCTCAAGGGTTATGCAAGATGTCTTTGAGATAAATGATGTTGATCATTATGTTATATCAAGGAGCGTTTCTGCAGCACAATATCTTTTGATGCTCAAAACATTTGATGATTTTTCACGTAAAGTTTTTCTGCACACATGTCCGAACTCGAGACCGTGTTGTATTTTTTGTTGTTACTGGCTTTGTGAAAAGAAATGATTCAAATTGTAAAACATTTGGATAGCACAAGACATAAAAAATAAAACTTAAAAGAAAATGTTCCCATCGTCATAAATTTCTGTGGAAAAACTGACAATTGGCCGTTGAAAAGTTACCACATTCATTCATTTTCAAACTCGCTTTTCCTCTGGGTGGGATCGCGGGAACAGCAGCCCTAGGAGGACTCGAAATACCTCACGGTCAACAGCAGTCTATGATACTTCTGCTGCTCCACACCAAGACGGGGCCGAGCAAGGTCGGAGATACAGTCATGCCGTGTGGTCTTTGGTCAACCTGTGTGTCGCTTTGCCGCGTGTGTGCCCAGAAGTCGCATCGCCAAACTTTCCTGGAGCATCTGGTTACAGGCCGAACCATGTAGCTGATATCTCTCTGTTCGGAAGAGAATAGGCTCGACATTCAGGGTTCACTGATTTCACAGCTGCTTACGTTGTCGCGAAGAAACATGCCGTAAACTTTTCGCAAAAATACTATCTCTTCCGCTGGCACTTGATGTAACATTGTTTCGGACATTACCCAAGATTCATAACCATAGGTGAGGATCGGAACAAAGAACGATTTCAAAAACTAACAGTTCTGCGATATTTGAAGACTCCTGTTTTGTGACCACAGAGCGTTGAAGCTCACGCAGAAGTGCGTTTGCTTTAACAATCAGTGTATCAGTCTCCCTGTTCCTCCTTTCGTGACTCGTGCATAGCATTACCACCACAAGGTTCTTGAACTCTTCCACGTGCTGCAGTGTATTGCCGTTTAGTTGCAGCATATACACAGACTTGGGTTTCTGGAGAGACATAACACCTCGTTTTTTTGGTGCTAATTTTCATTCCAACTTGGCAACACCCAGCTGAAAACCTATCAAGTGCATGTTGAAGAACCTGTTCAGAAGATGCAAGTAGTAACATATCGTCCGCAAAAATCTAACGGTAAATCCTGCAGTTTCCAACAGTGACAACCTCATTGAGTGGGCTGTTATCGTCTGTCCAATTGATACAGTCTATAAAGACGAGCTGTGAGAAGGGTGTCCTCCTCATTGCTAAGACACAATTTTTGTCTTTGATTTTTTTGCCGCGTCCGGAAGATTTACTAGAATATTTTGTTGACTTGCTAGAAATTGGAATCTAGTTCATGTCTGAAATACTCCCAAGATTGTATTTGGGATTTTTTCATCGCGATGGCTGCGGAGAAACGCGCCTGAACGTACGCAAATGCAAAAAATTTGGCTTTTTTCTGAAGCCATGCCTCATAGGCTACTTTCTTTGCTCGAATAGCATCTTTCCATTCTTGGTTCCATCAAGCGTTTACTCTTTTGCAATTATCCGCCACACCTAGCCGTTTTCGTCCACATACTAGAGTAACAGATGAAGCTACAACTGCTTGGAACAGCTACCACTTCACTTCTGCATCCGCTTTGTATTCTGGGAACTCTTAAAACAAGGACCTGTGAAGGTATTTCTTATATCCTTGTTCACCAGAGCCTCCCACATTACACGGTAGGACTTCCTAGACCTGCACGTTTATGTAGATCCTGTTGGTATTTCAAGACTTATGTTGCAGACTGCCAAGTGGGTATCAGTGATTAGTTTGCCACCCCTTTTCACACGAACATCCAACACTTATTGATACAAGTCAGCTGAAACTAGAAATCAATAAGTGACAGTTGACCTAATGAATTTCTGCACCAGATGTACTTATGCAAATCTCCATATTGGAAGAAAGTGTTCATGATGCACAGTGCGTTGTTACAGCACAGTTGCAGCTGGAGCCTGCCGCTATCATTTACGTCAGCATCAGAATGTTTACCTATCGCACCGTTCCAAACTCTCGTGGATTCATAACCTTTCGCAAGGCATTACTAGTTTCTTCCACGAATTCCCGGTTATGTGCATTTTAGTTTGGATCGTATACCTGTATCAAGCACAGGGAGCTGTCTGACAACTTCAACCTCAACATGTACACCCTTCCTCCTTGTGCAATAGTTACTGAAGTATGACTCGCGAAGAGTCAAAAAATACCTCGCACTGAGGTAGTCCAAACTTGAGTTATATATTTTCAAAGTTACCACTGCTTGTCTATGTCTGTCTGTAGCGTAGGTACTTGAGAAAAGAGTAGATTGCTGACATTGAAAATGAACTTAGCAGCTTACTGCCAAAAATCATACATATCATCACTACATTTTTCATATGCTGTTTGAGGTTTGGGTCGCGAGCAGGTTCGTAACCACGTGGGGGGCAACCGGGCAATTTCCGCCCAATAAAAATTTCAAAAATATTTTTCGTTGTTAGGTACAACAACAAGTTGCAACCATTTTGCCCCAACGAAAATATCACCTGGTTGCTGCCCTGGTCATGAGGTGTTCAGCAAAGTCAGATTTGGGTCGCGATCAAAATAGTATGGACACCGCTGTCCCAGTGGGTTCCGCTTATCTTCACAAATGACCTACGGTGCACGGTGTCCGTTCAAAAGAGACCTGTTCACAAGAAACCCATGATAAACGTTGTCTGGAAAAATGTGTTGGACATAGCTTAAAACTATTAGACATAGTTCAAAAAATTTGGGCGCCTCTCAAAAAACTCATCGCCCCACCTGGTGTCCCAAGCTGGTTACGGGCCTGCTGACCGTGAACGACCCACATCAACCGAATAAACAACAGCTCTGATACTAAATTCAAAGAACGCAGAAGATGAACAACGTTTTATACCTACCTTCCAGCAGTTTGACCTCGTCTGCAGACTTTCTTTTCACATGATATATCAAACCCAAACANATGTTTGTAACACGCCTATACAAATTTTCAATAACTGTTCTTCTGTTCAGGAGCTCAGCGTTTTGAGCAGTGCAAACGCTTAGTTTCTATATTTTTCTGCATATATTTCCTTGGCAGCAGAAATCTCCATGACTTTCTTGTGAAACTTTCAAATAATCACGAGTAAAACCTGGACGAACAAGGAAATCAGAGTAACAAATATTTCAAAAATGCAAGTGTTATCTGCCTTTTTATTGCAACAAGTGTCAGAATTGACACAAGTTTTTGAAATTACTACATTTGGAAGGTTTTTTGGCAAAAGAAGATATTCTCTAGCAGTCTTTGTTGCACACATTGCTTTAAAACACAACAAAATCATTAAATATTCAAAAACCATACATTTAAAACGTGCTGTGCTTGCTTTGCAATTGAAAATTGAACCTTTGCTGATGAATTAAGTATTTTTTGCAGATGGCGGTTGTGAAGGAAGAACTTGAAACAGCCAGGAAGCTAGTTGTGCTTCTAGAAGGGAAACCAGCTAGGGGAAGCCCGTTTTTCGAAAAAAGTCGAGGGCGAAACAAAGAGTCGATCATGAGTCAAAGCAAACACCTACGTGACAAACTTCAGACTCCAAAACAGCCGAATATTGATCTCCACGTCCACTGGTTAGCAGCGAATCCAAAGGCTCGTAACAACGAGAAACAGTTGACAATTGCAAACGAACGTATATGGGTGCTGAACAAAACAGTAGAAGAACAAAAAAATGAGATAGAGAACTATGTTAAGGAAAACGTGAAACTAGCTGAGGTCAACGATCGACAAACCAAAGAGCTGGAGAGACTGAAGAATGAAGTGGAATACTTGAAACGTTCACGTGAGGAAGATTTGGGAAAAAATAAATTACACTTCTTGCAGGAAAAGTATAGCGCTAGAAATGCCTCACTGAATCGAAAATGTGAGGAAACAAAGGAAAAGCTTCTGCGTTACAAAGAAAGCAATAAAATTCTTCGTTATCGAGGAAAAAAACTGACAGCACAGCTGCGCACGAAAAGATGTGAAGTTAAAGAACTCGTGAGAAAATATTCTGACTCACGGAAAATATTTGTTGTGAGAAAGGGTGAACTGGAACAGCAAATGGCACAACATGATACCAGACTAAAGCAACTTGAAAAAGAGCTTTGTGAAGAGAAAAACCAAACATGTAAACTTTGCTGCCTACTTGGAAAAAATTATGATACCATCGTTCAGTATCATCAAAAACTGGTCACTCTGGAAAATGAATGCCAATTTTGGAAAAGTCTAGGCGAACAACGGAACGATACCATTAACAAATTCAAGTTGGAAGAAGAACAAGGGTTCGTCAAACGCCAGGTTGCATTACTGTCCAACCACAAAAACATAATTTCTTCAAATGCAAAAGGAGATGGACATTTTCCTATTGAAGAAATTACCGATCCGAGGGTGGAAGCAAATTCAGCACAAAAAATCAATAAAGAGGAAGATCAAAAACTAAATGCAAAGTGTGATCAAAATATTTCTGGCAACATTTCAGATTCCATTCATTCAAAGAGTAACCATCATGCTTTTGCTAAAGAAGATGAAGAGAAATTGGACTCCCAAATGTCTACGGACATTTGCAACAAAAACGTTCCAGGACAAAGTATTGAAGTATTCCTAATTAAAGACAAACAACTCGAGAATACAAATGATGAAAAAACATCTTCTTTTGCTATGAACGAACTTGTTTCACAGCATCACAATGTGACATCAGGTAATATATCCCAAGAAGAAGCTTCTTTTTCAGGTGAAACTGATATCAGATTTTCAGAAGATGAAAAAGATTGTTTTGAAAGAGATGCAAAAGTCTCTCCCAATTTCGATGATGAAATGATCATTATTTGTTTTTGACTTCAGTTTCCAAAATGCTGTCAAGTCAGACAATATGCGTTTTTGTTGTAGCCCTAACACAATCTCTGAGTATACTCCGACTAATATTACGATACTACCTATCAGGCCCATAGCCAGGTTTTAAGGTTTGGGGAAGAAATGCATTTTTAGGATAGCAGACATTTTGTTTTTATTATACGTTTACAATGCCTGTTTTTGGGCACAACAAAATTTGGCATTGGGCAAAGAATTGTGGGGACAATGACCCCTAATGCCCCTCGTGGCTACGGTCTGCTGCCTATTCATGTTTGATACGTTGCAGCAAATCATTTCACAGAGAAAATTCAAAAATTCATTGAAAACTGCTATGCTGGACTTGGCGTGCGGATAAACTACAATAAAACAACCAAATTCCAAGAGAAACCGTCTTCATACAGTGAGCATTCGAGACTATAACGCGTTTAGTTTTGATTTGTTGCTGCTTTGTAAACGTCTGAAATAAGTTGGTCAGTTTTTCATGCACCTTGTCCTTGAAATTTAGAATTTGTTTAAATTGGTCACTCTAAATTGATATTTTCATATTGGAGTATGTTTCTGTAAGATGCAGCGTAGTTTTGTTAGTTTATTGTTTGTGTTGAGTAAGTGTATTGCTTCGAGTTTCTTATAACACAAACATTTTTTAAATTGCAATTTGTGGGAAGTAAAAGTTAGCAAAAGAAAGAAAATTTGCAAATTCTTCAACAGCAAAACTGTTCTGTGTTAAAAAACAATCTTTTCTATTGAATTTGAAAGCACGCATGACATATTTTCTCACAAAGCTTTCCTACTGTATACTAATTTGGAACTTTGTTGTGCCATGCACTTTGATAATAGCGGTTGTTGCAAGATAGCATTGAATATTTCTTTTACACCTGACCCAACGTAGAAATATTGCGTAAATGGATTTTGATAAAATATTTTGTCTTTCATGGTGTAAGCGCAATGCAACGGTCTATCTCCAAACTCTACGTTACCAGAACTAGTTATTAATAAAAATTTCTCTCCCTTTTTGTGTGTCTTGCTCATTGTTGTTTCCTTTTGCAAACTTCCACTACCTACATTTGCGCAGTGTTTTTTATTTAGTAAAGCTTGCAATGACTGGTCGATTGTTAATTTCGACATTATTGATCCACATATTCGCTTAATTTTTATTTTAATTTGTGTTTCTTGTTTCAAGAATTAATAGATCGATGACTGTTTGAACCAGCATTTTGCTGTCTTGCGCAGTGGATTTACCAGTACGTGCTATTTGATTGAAGCACAAACTTTTTTGTGATTTTTTATGACTTGCTTTTTTGGCCGTTGCCTCTTAGCTGAAAATTATTTCCTGTTATTGCCTACTCGCAAAGTGCTTTTCATTTTTTTGCAGCAGAAATTCTCTTCTTGCTATTATTGGCGTGCGTTTTGAATATAAATTACTTTGTACAAAATGCTTGGAAAATTGCGTACTAAAAAATACTCACAGTTTCTTCGGCAGACTATTGTCTTGTGATTGAAAAACACAAAAATGTTAACAAGACCAAACGTTTATAATATCATAAAGGGCTCTGATCACTAGCGTACGGAGGGGGNGCACTGTGCCATGCNCCCCCCTCAGACCTTTATAATAAAAAAATGAATAAACAGTAGTCAGCAGTGTATACTGTCAATATTCGGCAGTGNATACCAAAATGTTTAATTTTAGGCGAATAACACTATTTTGTTTAGAAAAACGCCTCTCGAAGCACAAAATGACTATATTTTNCAAAAATTTGAGGGGTGGGCATGGCCNCCTTGTCCCCCCTGACTACGCCTATGCTCTGGTCCCCCCTCGGAAATTTTCTACGTACGCCACTGGCTCTGATATTAACTCGCTTTCTTGCGCAAACTTCATAGTACAAAAAGCGTTAATAAAGGAACATTAGATGTAGCGAATTTAAACCTTAATCGCACGAGGAGGACGGAATATTTTTTTTTGCGCAGGAAAGTTAAGTAGGCTACTTTGACGCCTCTAACAATATTCTTCAATCTGCACTAACGGCGAAAAAAAGATAACGATTTTGCTGACATCAAACTTATTAAATTACAATAATTTATGCGTCCAGATTAATACTACAGTTATAGTTTGGTGACATCACCAACAACGTCACACACTGTGATGCACTCGACAATCTGCACAAGTAACGCTGATTGTAAAATATGTTTCGGTGGTGATTTATGTCAGGAAACAGGAGTAGAAATTTCGTTTCGCGTCTTGCACCTAGTCCAATATATTCCTGCCCCTAAAGCGGTGTGTCTTCTAATTGTCATACGGGCAGCAGATAGTTTGTTGTGGCTCCTTATAGGAGATGCAAATACGCAACGAAAAAAACGCCAAGTCAGCAAGTGCAACGTGCAAACACCAATCGAGATCACACACTCCGGTTCACTCTTGTTTCTTGATCGCCGCCACATTCTTGAAGTACTCCCGATTGCACGCCATGGGCGTGTGACGCGATGCGCTGCCACAGATATACCAGCCCTTCAACTTCCGCACAGGGTCGATCGTGCCTTTTGAAGTATGATTGGCCATAACTCGCGAACCGATTGCGCTAGAGAGTCAGTGAATACATCCTCAGTTCGGAAGACAGCAATCCATCCGATGAGTTTGAAAAAGGTACCTTTACCTTTGGATTTTTGAGAAAGATGCAAAATTCTTATTTTCTGGAAGCGACTTTATTGCTAAAAAGCGATTTTTGACAAAATATTTGTCAAACTTCCCTGTTACCTTTTTTCGCTTGGACTACATCTGTAGACCCCGACTACCAAAAAATTCCAACCAAAGTGAGTCATCACTGCTTTGGGGGAGGAAATTTTTGAGTGAAAAAAGTGGGTGGGTCCGTGAAAGCTTTTCTTGCGGACTTTATGCGCATTCTCAATTCTTGTGTAGCAGGTTTGCCAACTTGGTTTTTTTGAAGCCAGATTTTGAAATTCTGGTTGTTTTTTGAACACCTTAGGCTTTTTTTTTAAATGAAAAAGCCAGAGAATTTTCTGCCTTCTTTTCAGTCGGATACTGGCTTGGCTCTGGCAAAACATTGTCTGAGCTGCATATTCATTACAAATCTCTTGCGACTAGGGTCTTTTACCATGCAGGGTGCACAAAATATTGCAAAAATTTTACTGTTGCCCTAAAAATGATCTACGTTTGATTACGGGGAAAGAATATGTTTCTGTAAATTGGACTTGTGTTATATCGATGTTTTTGACGAGTTTTAATGTCTATTTTGTGTGCGGTTATGCATGTTTTATGTGTATATGCCTCAAAACTGTTATCTGGCTTTTTTGGGACAAGTTCTGACTTTTTTTGATGAAAAAAGGTTGGCAACCCTGTTGTGGAGTTTAGCAAGATTCGATCTTGCAAACTGAGCTGTGCGCCAGCCAGTCCACCCGCACACCCAGGGCGGGCCTTAGCAGGTGGGGGCCCAATGCAAGACCTGGGAGCGGGACCCCTCTGAGCAGTGATTTTATGACGTCATCGTGTTCAGTCAACCGTGTTAACGGTTGTGGTAGAGCGTAGATATACAGTAAGGCACTAACACTAGAATTGAGCACGTTTGCTAACGTTCGATACAATAAATAGAGGAAATTCGCTAGTTCTGACGAGAACGTTCTTTGTTGCAATGAAATTTATCTGGCGTTTCCACTGAATTCTCAAGCGCAAGGTGTATATCTGGCAAAAATGAACACTCTACCCAAACACTATGGCGCGGGGCCCAATGCAGTTGCATCGGTTGCATCGGCTTAAGGCCGGCCCTGTGCACACCGACTGCTCGTATTCGACGAGATATTAGCGCAGCCTCATTTTGCAGTTGTAAATTGCTCTGACGCAGTGATAAGTGTGTTTTACTCCCCTTTTTCAACACGCAGCCAAATTTTGAAGTTATGAACTGCTGTGTCGCAGCATTGAGTTTATTTTCCTCCGATATCCTAACTTGGACCGCTGATAGTTTATATTCAGTGCAATGGCACATAAAATAAGGGGAGTACGTGTAGACGAATATGCGTATTATGTCAACAAACTTCGCCAAAACGTTGATTTGGAAACATGAATATGACGTCAAATTGTGACGTCACAAAGACCGCACATCACAAACAAATAACCATTATATGCCACTAAATGAACCCCCCTCCATGAACATTTTCTGCGTACGCCACTGTAGGGCCCTTTCTAAGTTTCAGCCAGGGGCCCCACACAACCTGAATGCGCCCCTGCTTCCTCGGCATCTTGACGTGTCCTTTTCCTACGTTTGACGGTTAGGTTACCTTGTCATTATTATTATTATTATTTGTAATGATAGTAATTCGTTTATTATAGACTCGTGGTCCATATCACAGGCACAATCGAACAACACAAGAGCACAAAAAATGGTTAGCCATAGCGCATTACAGAATAGGTGTTTGCACACAACGAACACTGGTAGGAGAAAAAAACACTTTAACAGCGCCCCATTTGTAACGTCATTCACCCATTGTAATACAGGGATCAAGTAGTGAGAGAGAAACGAAGGCTTTCTAAAATCAAACTTTGATGAAAACAGCTAACAGAGGAAAAAAGAAAAAAGTGAAAGATACGTCAAATGAGGGTGCACATTGGCGCACAAAGACATGCAAACTCTTCCAATCAAGGTTTCAGATGCTTTTTGATGATGATGATGATGTATTTTGTCCGCATACACGAGGTCCATTAAAGAGTAATGCCAAAGGCAAACAGGTAAGCGATAGGTTGTCCGTGACCAATGCGGAATGAAAAAATAGAATATTTTGCCACTACTCCAAACTTTTTAGTTTTGGATGTTCACTCGCACTTCACTCAATGCCGCATCTCTGGAGGTATTGAATGCTGCAAGTCTTGGCTTCATTGGGTGTTATGGCGTTGTCCATTGAAGTTTCTGCTGAAGAAGTTGTAACAGGGAACTTTCGGGTTCGCTGCTTTTGAAGGTAATCTCCCAGAGAGCACTGGCATAGGTGTAGCCTGGGGGGCCAAGGAGGACATGCCCCCCCGAAATTTTTTGGAAAATATAGTAATTTTGTGCTTTTAGAGGCATTTTTCCAAACAAAATTGCGTTATTCGCCTAAAATCAAACATTTTGACCCACCAAATTTTTGGGCGGCCTACGCCACTGTGCACTGGTAATTTTAACGAAGGTTACCCAAGGCATGCCCGAATCTACAATAAAGAAAATCAGACCCGCCTGTAGTTCGAATTTAACTATAACACAACTTTATAACGTTAAAATATGTTTATTAAATCAAGCTCAAGCAGTTTTGGTTAAATGCGAGTTTAATTTCAACAGGAGTTGTTACACGAGTTCAATATTTCAACACAGGGAAGGAAGTAACCCAAGTTTTTTATAAATTTAGACAGGTATTAAGCCATAATCCCCTTTTAAAGATTCCAGTGGGAATCTCTTAACCAGTGAGTTAAGGTTGCGTATCAGGCAGTGGCCATTAACTGACTAACTGGTCTTGGTGTCTTCCGAGCACCACTTTTTGGCTTAATTTTAATTGGTCAAACATTCTAGAATACTCTCTCTCTGCGGAGTAATAATTTCTTGTATAAAATCATCCCACTGCTGGTTGTCTTCATAAGGCGACCCTCCTGAAGGAGCAGGCTTATTTTCATAATAGTATTCTATTGGTTGCATTCGGAGGACTCTCCTCTCTCACTTCAGAGATCTTATTTTCTCTAGGTGTTGCAATTGACTGCATCGCCTTGAACTACTGAGCAAGCACAAGCGAAAGATGGCAATTCGGGGCATTAACTAACAGGAAAACAACCAGCAGCAACAGAGATCCCTCACTGAGTTCATTCTACTACTACCAGGTTGCACTATTATTATATAGGGAGAATGAATTACTTGATTTGTGATTTGTCCAATGAACTAAACAACATTAAAGCTGGGTGTTATATTGGTGAAGTCTTATTAAATCACTTGATGTTTGCTGA
>JGI24021J15306_10011480_pt1 | contig 10999 bp, 4 predicted proteins | sample Ectturendosymbi1_FD_15306 | JGI IMG/M metagenome (IMG submission 15306)
TCCGCCACCTATGAGCCTACGTAACACCTAGTTTTGCTGGACATTCTTTTCGTGTTATTTCAGGTGAAACGTGGTACTATTTGCCAATTCACCGTTGTTCATTTTGAGTTCTGTTCAATCTCAAATACATTTTCGTGTTGTTATACATGCATAACTCTAGAATAAAACTTTTGACATTAATTTCACCTATTACAATTTGATGTTAAACCTGAAAAATTTGATTGTGAAAAGACTGAGCTGAGTGGCGTAACTGACAGAAGTTACAAGGCAACAGTCACGTGCAGACCCGTAACCAGCTTGGCATAGCAGGAGGGCGAATAATTTTCTGAGGGAGGCACAAGGTTTACATCGAAAGCATGTGCGAGAACAATGGGTATGCTTACCATATGTCCTAGACATTTTTTCAGGGGAGGAGAAAGTTTCTCCAGGGGGGTGAAGCCCTCCCCTTAGTTACGGGCCTAGTCACCAGATGATTAGGTATGCAGACATCACATTGTAGGCCAGACTGGTATATGGGTATGTATTCAGGAAGACGTCCGGTTCGTTTTCTTTTGGATAACTTGAAATCCTCTCTAGTTGGCTTGGATAATTCTGCTTTGGAGTTTAATTGGTGTTTGGGAAAGCTACTAGACAAACAATGTTTGGACAATCGAAAGGGTACCCAACAGCATGCAGGAGCTGGCAAGGGGAGATTGAAAGGACAGATCCTCCACCCATCAGCAGTAAAAATAAATTGTAAATCATTTTTTCAAGTAGCCTACGCTAATTTTGGCCAAACTTCTTTGCTACTATAAGAGGATATCAATAGAGATTTGGCTAGGGGTGGGGCTGCATGCACGATGCCCAGAAGCTAAAAATTTGTAGCATTTTTAAAGAGCAGNAATGTGCAAGAAAAATGTTTAGCTATCATATCTTNCAATATATATAGTAACTTGCAATTTATCGTCTTTTTAACGTTAAGCAACTTAAACAACACATNAAATCGCGCTGTAACCAATACTTCTTATAAAATGCATGAAAATCGATGTATTCTAACTGAGAGTGATATGCACGTGCGACCAATGCGATTCACTGTTTTGTGCACTCCAACTGACAGCTCTGATAAAACCCAATCGATGTGTTCTGCTATATTGCTGTGCTTCTTTGTGTCATAGTCTGATAGTAGTGCAACCAAGCTGAACTGCAGTACTGTGTTCAACAACAAAATTAGGTTTATTAATTTCTAAACCATTTGTAGGAATAAAGCAAAGTGTAATTAGTGTTGCTTTGAAAACACATCTAAAAAACAAGATTGGGAATTTGTATTTACAAAACTTCACTTCCGCATCGGCCCGATGACTATATTGGTTTTACATCAAGCTTTCCCCCCACAATTTACAACAAAATTGCGCCCATGCCGGTGAGCAAATAAATTTTATAATGGGCAGTTTTGAGATCCACGTGTGCTAGCAATTTTATTCTAATTGAAAGCAAACTAGACTTTCATCAACAACCTGGTCAAATGGATGGACACAAAGTTAAGAGTAGTTGCTTCTATAACCGTCCGAAAACTTCATATGACTGTGACGTCACGGAATTGAAGTTAGGACATTTGAATCTTGGAAATCATTGAACTATCGTAGAGTTAAGAATCTAATCGTTTCGCATGAAACTGTCCCCGCTTTGAAATTTCGGTCAACGATTGAACATCAAACTGTTGTATTGCGACATTCCAAATAACGGTAATACATTCGAATTTTAGCAACTAGTGCAAGAAAATGCAAAAACACGGCAAAAATTTCCCTGATCATTTGCAAATATCTGGATTTATTTTAATGACAGAATTTTATGGGCACAAAAATCTACTGATAACAGAACATAAAGTTGGCCAGAGTTGCACCTTGTTTTCTAAAGCACGAGTTTGGCAGAACTTTTTCAAGATCCCGAATGCAGCGTTCTTGCATGTTCCCCTCTCTCTTAAGGTCTGGTCACAATCACCGCTGGTGCGAGCTGTGGGTTCTGAAGCATGCACTCCAAGCGTTGCGAGTTTTACAACGTCATAAAGGACTGACAGAGAGCAGACTCACGAATACAGAAAGGAAGAATGCATATGAAAAACTTAAGGCAAATGATTTTTTTTACAAAACTATTGAAAAATATAAAATTGCAAAATCCTAAAATATCTCTTTGGGTATGATATCCTGAAAAGTTAACAGAAAATAAAAGAAGTACTGCGATATAATGCTTTACTTGTAATTATTTAACTTTCAAGACAAGGTTGTCTTGCCTATGCTGCTGCAAATTTATCGATTATTTCGTTAAGAAACTGATATAATTTAAATGTGTCACATGTATGAAGCCAGGTAGGAAAAAGATACGGCAGTGACGCTATAGGTCAGAAATCTTGTGATCTGAATGTCGACAATCATGTCCATAGAGGTTCTCAGTTTATTGATCGAATTAATACAAAACATATGTAGCAATAACTGAAAAATTTACAATTATAACTAATATGTGTAACGCTGTTGCACAGTTGCAGTTAGAATCATGCATAAGTAGTCAGCATTTATTTCGAAATTCCACAAAACCACATCAAATATATTTAAACATGAAGTTTGTCAAACCATCCAAGCTTAAATTTTCCCAAACATCAGATCTGTTGTCCTATCAACATACTGTAAGTTTCAACGCTGCTCTAAAAGCGCGGAGTTTAAAGGTTCACAGCCCTGGCTATCTGAAAGCATTGTGACGCAACCGTGAGTCAAACCACGTGCTGGCGCTGATTGCTGGAGACAGAAACTCCGCCCAAAACATCACGAAGGTTCGTAACTGTTCGCTTTGTGAACCTTGGTGATCCTGATGAGATTTCACAACTGGTTAGCAGCCGCTGGCATTTTACATTTTGCAAATCGTGATTATTAGCATCGGCTGACATTTGACAATTCGAAATTATTACGTAACATTCCGACCTCGATTTGACGATCCCGAAATGTTGCGCCCGGAGGTGGATGTCCCTCCTTTGCCCCCTAGTTACGCCACTGGCCCGGGGGCTGTATATTACACGCCTCTACTCTAATCGCTTCTCTAGATCGCACACATTACCAGATTTTAGGTAACTTACAATACGTTTCAATAGGATCTCGTCTCAACCGAAAGCATTGTTAAACCTGTAAAGTATGTTTTGTTTTTTGAGATGCTGTTGCACATGAAGGTGGCAGCTAAAATTATCTGCGAACATTCACATTGGTCTCTGGTATACGTAATCTCCAAAATATATGCTGTTTTGTAAATTTAGACCACCAGCTGCCAGTCGAAGATGTGGGGAACATTGATATGGCCACACCAAATGAAGCCGACGATGATTTGAACAAGGCGACCAGCGAAACTGGCGGGAATGGAGAAAATGTTGCGTCCATAAACCTTGACTGTCCAAACTCTCCTATCGACGCTGAGGACCGAATTGTAGATCTTTCACTTCTCGAGGTTCTTTGCTTTGCGAAGACGATTTGCGTTAACTTAAAGCATCTTTCAAGTAGTTAATGTTCTTTTTTTTTTCATTTTTCTGAACTCTTTTACGGTGATTTCGTGTTTTGGAATAGGCATTCAGATCCTGATCCATTATCATTTCTCAGCTTTTTTCTTAGTGTTGGCTAGTGGTGGGCTCTCTACGGTGGCCAGTAGGCCCCATCCAGCTAAATTTCCATCCCTGGATCAAACCTCTCGTACGCTTCCGTTTTATGTGGAGAACGCCAGGATCTCTTAAAATATTTTGGTAGAATCGCTTCTATCCCATGTCAGAATTATTATCGAAGTCTTTGAATTTGATAATATTTAATTTTCGCAGGATGGATTTACCCCGATGCTGAGAATACTACTTCGAATGGAAGCGAAACACGTTGAAGCTAATTTGGAATATCATATACAATGGCTGAAAACATACGGCTTCTCGCATCAACAAGGAAGGTAAGAACAACCGAATTGGTTCTTACAAATTCATTGCAACAACTTTGATGTAGTTATTAGCTGTAGGAACAAGTAAGTTGTAATGTAGTCGAAACCAAAATTCCCTGTAGGCTGAGGCGAAAATGTGATGATCCATCGGTTTTTGCCAAAGCCCCAATTACAGCTGTTTAGACGATGATTAACATGGAGCTTCCAGATGAAGTTTCAATGCCAGCACAGAGAACAGATTTTTAAGTTTCGATAATGGAATCGTAACTGACGTATACGTAACAGTGCAACGCGAATGCCGCTAAGTTTGTTTGAACATACTGTTTTAAACGGACACGATGCATCATGATTGCTACACGCAAAATCTGATTGTAGAATTCGGTCATTCTTGTCATCATCTGCACATGACCATGCTGTGTGGCTAAGGCTTTGTGTAGTAGGACGCGACATGAACCAATTTAAGTAGCCTTAAAGTAAAAGTGAAGCGATCCTGCCAAACCTGCACTTGCGCACCTGTGTTCTGCGCAGATCTAATCGTGCAATGAGGTCTGATTTATCAACAGAACCCACGACCAGTTTACTCTCTGGGCAACTGCGTACGGTTTTTAGATATGCTTATCTGTCAGGGCCACCACCCCCTGACCTGGTGCCGTCCGCTTAGGTGCTGGCATGTGGTCTGCAGTTCGACTCTAGGGCATGGTTTTAACAAGACCTTCCTGTGGCCTTCTTGTTTGGCGCCCGGTGCAAAGAAAGCTGCGAGGAAAGTCTTTCAAGTCCGCTCGAACATCTTCATGGAGGACCAAGTACGCGTGCCAGGGGCATAGTCAAGCAACACTCTGCATTACCTTGAATGCTTAATGGCTGGGCGTTGTTGCGTGATCTTGTACACTGTTCGTATGTACTTCAGCGATCTTCAATGTATCTTGTACATTCGGACTTGATCACCTGCGCAATGACTCATGTCTCATCGTCGGCAACAACGGAGGGGGACATCTTCACTAATACTTATGGCATGTTAAAGCTTCGCTGCCGGGACAGTTCGCATGAACCTTGGTTTCTAGCGTCATTTAGCAACTCCATACCTCGCCAGGCGATTGAGCTAGAGAGCTGTTCAAACCCTCAAAAGATGCGGTGAGTCTTCTAGTTTGCATTTAAAAATTGGAAAATTTTGAATTTCGTTTTTTTGTGGGTGACGTCATAAGTGGGGTAGGTTATAAGCCATTTTGGCCCAGGTTACTGGACCCTGGGCGCCAACCACTAGAGGGAAGTTTTTACTCAAGTTTTTATTGGAAACTAGACTAAAATCTGATTCTTTTGGGCCTTTGATTGGCTTTCTAGTGTTTATGGTTCCAAAGTTATGGCAAAATAACCAACATTTGGGTAAAAATCTTTTTGGATAATTTTTACCCAAATTTAGTTTTTTTGGCCATAACTTTTGAACCATAAACGCTAGAAAGCCAATCAAAGACTCAAATAACTCGGATTTTAGCCTAGTTCCCACTGAAAGCTTAAGTCAAAAATTCCATCTAGTGGTTGCGGCCCAGGGCCTGATGACCTTGGCCAAAAAGGCCTAAACTTACCCCACTTATGACGTCAACCAGAAAAAAACCGAAACCCAAAACTTTCAAATTAAAAAAAATCCAAACTAGAAGGCTCACCGCATCTTTTGAGGGTTTGAACAGCTCTCTAGCACAAACGACTGGCGAGTTGTGGAGTTGCTAAGTGACGCTAGCAACGTGGTTCACGCGAACTGTCCCGGCAGCGAAGGTGTATTATTAAAAAATGTCGAAACTTCTTTGCCCAGGTTTTTTGAGAAATTGCCCAAATTTTTGACAAATCAAAACTTTTGGGGGTGCGTTTTTACACCCAACTCCTACACCACTGATCCAACAGCTACTGCACCCTGTTATTTTGAGGTCGAACCCATAAATTGCTAAAGCTAAAGAAAGACACTTATGTTTTAAAAAACTGTAAATACCAATTTGCTGGAAGTATGTTTGTATGAACGTCTTGCCAACACGCTGCCAGATGATGCGTCTCGTTAAAGTAGAAGCTCGTTTCGTCATTTGACAGGTGGATCTACGCATTCCTGGTTTGTTTGGAAAAACCTCTTTATCCCACCGTGATCTCAACGTTACGTGACCTCGCGCGAGAATGCGCTCGTCTTCGTCCGACAATGGTAAGCATTTGTGATGTCACTGTGCTTGCACATCTACGTATGAGACCGTAACCTTCAAGATGTAGTCTTATGCGCTGTGGTCAGCTCTAATGAGATGTGGTAGATTCAACCGCCGATATCATTTTTATTTCTGGCACAACCGTCGTTTGCTTCAAATATCTTTGAACTTGCGCAGTTTTCAACTGCCGTGCCGTCTCTATTATGAAAACTGGATTTTTTCGGGATAAAGTGCTTGTTCCGCGGGCGGCAGAACGTTAGTTCACGAAATACAGTATCAGCTTTTGATAAGCAAGTGTGTTCCGTTACATTTTCAGTACAGTATCTGCTTGCCTGCTCATGTAACAAGTGCGCTGTCACAACCAAACTTAGAATACGTTTCGACATATGATGGTCCTACAGGTTTCATCGAACAACGAGGAGCTGTTGAATGGTTTGAATCTGATTATTTGCATCGTTGCGAAGTATTACGATCAGTCCGATTTGATGGCCACTTCCTGATGCACATTGAAGCCGCAGAACGTTTGTTTAAGATGTTGATTGCCTCATCGGCTTCATGTTTCCGAAAGAGCATGATATGAAGACGGAGGACATGAAAAACAGACTGCTCTTTTACTTTTAAGCTGTGACGACTTGACTTCACTCTCTTTACGACATTGACAGACTTGTGGGAGGTATCAGGAATTGCCACCTGCGTCAATTGCGAGAAGCTCTTGGAGGCGATTCCCTCTGAAACAATTTTTTTTCACACCAATGGTTATGGCGCTGGGCCGGGTTGGCTGACAACACACGAGTGTGCTTCTACCAGCCTTGTTTGTATAATTTTATTCTTTGCAGTGTTTAGGCAAGAAATCTTAATGCTGGGAAGATTAATTGACAAGCAAGCCTCGCTGAAAACGAAGTCAACTTGAATAAGAGATTGGCAACCTGAAGATGCGTTAGGTAACGGTGCATTCGTGATATCATCCAAACCACGTGAACATACGATATTTCCCAGATTGATCAAATAATATTGCGATTATAAGTTTAAATAGGTTAAGAAAAGATAAGAGCACAATGTCGATCTTTAGACCACTGGCCACGTTGCTGCAGATTGCTGCATAAAAAAAACATGCTTTTAGCGGAGCTTTTTGATGAACATGTGACGTTAGAGACTGTCATACAGTACTTTACGATCCAGATCCAGTCCTGAATTTTTAAAACTCCGTCCTAGTGCAATCATAGGCCAAAAAATTAAAATAATGCAAAGTCCAAATAAAGTCTAAAATTGTAACAAAAAACAGCTTTTTAACAAAAAAATTCCTTGCTATGAACTCAGTTCAAATCTGGACCGGATCCAAATCAAACAAAATTCGTTATAGTCCGAACCCACGTCCGGTCCAATGCTCATCTCTATTATGAAGGCTTGAAAAGCTTAAAATATCGAGAGTATTTTCTTTCTCGTGCCATTGCGCCACCTGCTGTTCAAGTGGCCAAGGCGGACGAGAAGATTTTCTCCCTGTCGTATGGCCATCTAAATTTCCTTTTAATGCTAATTTATTTTGCCAGACTACAGCAAAATCTTGAACAAGTGAACCAGGTCGGGCATGCTTGTGCTCGCCTCAGAGCAAGCGACCACACACGAACATTTTTGGCCTGGAACTGCTGTAATGCATATTGAAATACAGGCGGATAAGATCTTACTCATCGGCAATTGCGTCCATCGGCCCCGATATCAATATTTGGGCGGCTTCGGATGTCTCTGCGGCTAAAAGCGATTTCGTTTCCTATGATTTAGTTCGTAACATTGCAACTTTTATGTTCATCATTTAGTCTTTTGGCAATTGTTGCCTTTGAAAGCACTAATTTGAAGTCCCGGGCCGGGGCGCTGATCACTTGCAACCCAGCATCGTTCTGTTTCCTGGCTATCGCGAATTAAAGGTTTATGTACACTTCAAATGATGCTGAAAACTTCGAAAGGAACTGCACTATTTGTGTTCGAAACGTCCGGCATGATTTCGTTCATCTCCTTTTTCACTATTAAATTAAACCAGTCAGTGTTGCGACATCAAAATGAAATTCACAGTGAGGTCCATTAAAAGCCATAGGTTTGCCACAACCTTTCGAGGAATCAACCGACCAGGTCCTGCTTTCATGACTTCGTGATGGTTCAGACTGGACATAACGTGTTGCCAAGTTACCAACTTTCCTAAAGGCCACGCACATGGGCGTCGAAAGGGATTTTTGGATTCTTTTGAAATGTTATATTTATTTATCAACTTTTTAGTAGAAAAATGTTTTTCTCTTAGTTTCAAGTTGGCAAAATGAAATTTCACCACTGTTGGCCCCCCTGGAAAAATCCTTCCGACGCGTATGGTCACACACTCGAATCAATCGGCAAATAGGAAATCGACCTCGCATGACACACGCATACTCAATCCAAGAATCTGCGAGCAATGCTTACAGGTCAGCTATTTGAAGGTCTAAAGCAAGATCAGAGACAAGCAAACTCTAGAATTAAATGGCCCTTCTCAAATAAATTGCTTTCACTAAAACTAGATGGCGTTAATTACGGAGCAACTAAGTCACATCGACGGAATCACACCGCGATGACCCAACAGAGAGCGCTTGCAGAATGCGTAAGCAGAATGGCAGTCGTACTCCGGGAGCATCCAGCCAGTAGGGTTAGGGGGACGATTTCATTAATATTTGGTAGTCAAGTCTCGACGGCGTCGCTACTGTAACGATGAAATATACCACACAACACTGTTGTGACAAAACAATGGCCTTTGATCGCGAATGCTGTTTTCCGAATTGTACAAAATCATGGTGAATAAAGTTAATTTAGTAGATTTTAGGGAGGTGATTGCCCCAATCTCCGCCCTTGCCAGGGAGGACCTTTTAAAGCTGAACGTTGTGAGGGCAGGTACCAAACTCGGCAAGTGATCTGTAGGAAAAAAGTGGGCAAAGCAATGAACAACGCAAAGGGCTACAAGAATTATTTCACACTAGTGAGGATCATGCTTTGAATATTAATTGTGCGTGAAGTTTGTTGAGCCATTTATCTTCACAGACATCCACAGTGGAAACTGAGTTCTACAAAAGTAATAGTGTAAGGTTCATTATAGTGAGGGTGACAATGACATTTTTTCAGTTATGCAGCCAGACAAGTGTGAAAGCACACATAACTGGTCAGTATCGGATTTCAAATAGACGATGAACCATCTACTGGTACAAAAACCCTTAGATCAGAGTTGCCAGATGAAAACTTCAAGAAATAGCCAAACAATGCTAAGAGGCCAGAACAAGGCCAAACCAACTGTTAATAGGCCAGAAAAAACTAACTTTATTTGCGGTATTGCCATTCTTTTGTCACAAAAAATATCTAAATTGCAAGAATATAAAAACAAATTTTCTTCAAAATTAAGAGGAAATCTTGCTTGGCATTGTACTGAAGCACTGATCTTCCCTGACTTTTCATGGTTTGTGAAATTGCACAGTTTGGGTAAAATGATGCCACAGTTTGCACAACTCCCATTCACTCTTGTACTTATGACCACAATCATATGAATCCTTTCACTTCGACGTAATTATCGCATTTCTATCGCGAAGACGCAGACCTGTCTGCCAAGTGCTGAGAGTGTTTAGTGCTTATAACGCAACGGATACTACACAGTGCAGTGAGTGCACACATTTCCAGTGATTGCGAAAAACTTCATTTCGAATCTAGCATTCCTCAAATATTACTAATATCGCAATGTGGGCGTCTGCTATAGCATTTATCATACAAATTTTGGAAATGTGTTGCCGAAAAAAATGGCACAGCAATATTTTCCTTCATAAGAACCTATTTCAGCGTAAAAATGGCCAAAAAAGAGCCAAAAGGCCAAACATATTTTTTAAGGCCAGACAACTTGAGATGGGGCCAAAAAAAGGCCAACTAATTTTTTGGCCAACCAACTTGAAACGAAATTTGGCTTAAAAAAGCCAATATGGCAACTTGCCTTAGGTCGAAGATATGTGAGCGCGTGCAGAAAACACCACAAACACAAAGTTGGCAATGATCAATATGTTTATCTACGTAATGATACAATGTAAAGTGGGGTCTCAGGCTTCGGGCGAATTACTATACCAACTACATACAGACTAAACACCAAACTACTTCTACTTGNCCTGGCCGACTTCGACCCCCTTTGTTGTTTCACGAAAATTAAAAACACTTTAAGCGTTTGAGAATCAACTCAGTAAAAAGTTCATTCCAATGACCTAGCAAAGCTTTTCTATTCGAAAAAACTATCAAAATTTGCAGCAGAAGGTACATGGTAGGAGGCGCGGAAAACCGCAGTGAAAGCTGTTTAATACTTTTCCAACCAGGCGGTTCTCTCAGACTTGAAGCCCATGTCATGGAAATTAGTAGCCTATGCTAGTACAGTAGAACTCGTCTAATTCGTCACTTTTTCGTCGGTCCGGGCAGAATCCTTATCTTTTGTGTATATTTCTGTTCGTCAATTTGCGTAATTTGTCACCTCTTTCTATCCCTGAGAAGCATTTTGTTCGTCTAATTCAGGGGTGAACAATTAATTTGGCTCGGGGGCCGCTTTGAGAAGGCCGTACTTAGCGGAGGGCCGTACTTTATACTCTAATGCAGTGTTTCTCAACCTTTTTCGGTTCGTGACCCTTTGTTATTTTACATACCCTGTGACCCTTCCTACTCTTTTTTCAATACATGTAATGGTAATGGTTTATTGTTTCATATGACTCAGTCAATAAGCAGAAGCACCATAAAGGCCATCGCATGCAGTAAACCAACCATTAGTGAAAATTAGAGCAAATGAAAACACAATGGCATAATAGCTGATTGGTGTAAATAAAGACGGGCGCTGTGTCATATAGGATTGGCGAAAGACCGTGGCG
>JGI24021J15306_10011481_pt1 | contig 10998 bp, 8 predicted proteins | sample Ectturendosymbi1_FD_15306 | JGI IMG/M metagenome (IMG submission 15306)
AACGTGATCTGTTATGAACTGGTCTGTTATGAACGTGGTCTGTTATTAATGGGTCTGTTATGAACGGGTCTGTTATGAACGTGGTCTGTTTTGAATGATCTGTTTTGAGCGGTCTGTTATGAGCAGGTCTGTTTTGAACGGTCACCATTAATTCATACTTGTTAGCTGTATATTTAGTTGACTTATCCACTGAACTAAACAACATCGTAGCGGGGTGTTATGTTAGTTAAGTCTTATTAAATGATTTGATGTTTGCTGATGATATTTGTGTATTTTGCCCAAGTGCAAGAGGGTTGCAAAGTGTACTTGATGTGTGTCAGGCTTATGCAGAATCGCATGGAATTATTTTCAATTGCAGCAAAACTGTTTGTATGACGTTTAAGGCTAAGAGTGCATAAAGCACAGTCACCCCATTACTGACACTGGGTAGTTAAAACGTTAAATCTGTTAACTACGACAAACATCTGGGAGTTATACTGGATACTGTGTTCTCAGATAGCAAAGACATTCAGAGACCACTGCGATACCAATATTGTGCTGCAAACAAGCTGCGAGCCTCTTTTTCCCGATGTTCAAATGCAGTTAAAAATGTACTTTGTCGTTCCTTCTGTACGTCCATGTATGCATCACAATTGTGGTGCAATTTCAGGAAGTCATGCATGTAGGGATTTACGTGTAGCTTATAATTTTGAGTGCAGGGCTCTAGACCAGGGGTCGGCAACCTTTGCCTAGTCTCGGGCCTAAAACAAACGCTGCAAGGTATGGCGGGCCGTGCAAATTTTACACCAACAATTCCGTTCATTTGCTGTTGTTAAATCTTGGGAATTCATGGAATTTTAATCAGATTAACTCTTGATTTTCACAGTTCGTAACGAAAGCGCAAAATGCTTCATAGAGTACATTTATAACACAGTGAGGAAGGAGAACAGATTCATAAAGTATAATACCGTTAGGCTGGCCATGTGGTGTTACTACAATTTGGTAAAAAGGTTGCGGGCCGGATGATTTTGCTTGGCGAATAAAGACAGTGTAGAGTGAAGACAGTGCGTGTAGAATAATATGCACAGGGACGCCGGAGAATGGAAGCATGGCGTGGGCATTTCCACCCTTTCAAAAGGGGGACAACGTGGACGGAGGTGCCTTTTCATCATAGGTGTAAGGACAGGGAAATTTTTGGGAGTTTCGTGGATTTTTGCCCGAATTTCCCAAACTTGCCCGAAAAGCTGTCTGTGCACCTTTTGCCTATAAATTTTCTCCCACAAAGATCATGAAGACTTTTTTGGTGTGACCTCCAAAAAAGGTCTTCATGCGTTTTTTTGCAAACCTGAGGCGCCATTTTTTGAAGTCAAACAACGATGGGCGCCATTGTTGCCCAGATTTCCAAGGATGTTGTCCAGATTTTCAGCAAATCAAACTTATGGGGGTGCGCTTGCATCCCCTGCACCCAAGGCCGGATTAACCATTGGGCAATCCGGGCAAATGGCCGGGGCCTCGAGCTTTTGGGGTCTCGCCCTTGAATATCCAAACACTCCTTTACTGGATTTTCATCTTTTTAGACTGTTCACAACACGTCAAAATTGTAGAGCTTTTCAATGACTGCGTTTAGTATATAAGTTAAGAAAACGAACAACTTCAGCATTCACCGCTTTTGAGAGGCTTAAAAGAATTGAGCCAAACATCACCATGCTTTTTGGGTTCCAATTCAATGATTGCGAATAAACCCACATTGCACACAAAAAAACACATTCGTAAAATAAAAACCCAGAAAGCTTGTGTTACGAACAGAAACATATGAGTGAGCTTATTTGAATAGAAACGATAATCGAATACTGATTTAATTACAGTTCCTCTTCCCAATTTTATTTTGCAGCGCAAGCATTAACATTTAGACGACCTTGTTGCTCAAGACGTCTTTCACAACGCTGGTAACATACTCCTTTGATGACATCCCTGAATAATTGTAGACGTAGGCTACATTTGTTGAAAAATTTTTTGCCAAAAATTTACCATAAATTGGACAAACACTTGCCAAATTTTTGTAAAGCATCTGCAAACCCTGTCTGCAGGAAAAGGAGCGAACTGCGCAGTTGCGCTAAACGTTTAGGAGGTCTCGCGGTCACGACTTTGCCCGAGGCCTCGCATTCATTTAATCCGGCCCTGCCCGCACCCCCACCTCCAACACCACTGCTTTTCATAACAGTATCATAGGTAATTTCATGGTTTATCAAGATCGACCTGAAACAAATTTATTGCAGTTATTCGGACACCCAGATAATTCAGAATGATTTTCTATAATTTCTGTCATTATTTTTGGGGTCAACGTTGTTGATGAACACAAGCAAAGATAATTGGTAACGATTTTTTTTGTTTTTCATAAGTTTCCATTGCCCTAAACTGTTTTACTGCTCTCCTTGCCCTACCGCTGCTCCGGGGTCCCTGAATATGCATGTTGTGTCAGAAACTTCGTCAAAATGTTGGTTTGCAAACGTGAATATGACGTCATATTGTGACTTCATAAACAGCATATATCCAGTAACAACCACGATACGCCACTGCTCAATACTAATTTGGTAGGGGGCATCCACGTGGAAGTCGCCCCGGGCATCACCAGACCTCTGGACGCCACTGTGCCAGGTTCATAGATGCATATGTTAAGAAAGCAGAAAATATAGGGAGAGTAATTATTATACAAAAGATGGCAACAACAAGAAAAAGCAAGAATCATAATCGACAATCAAAATCAAGACCCATTTCAGTTTGTGTTTGTTTGATTATTCCTTATATCTTTGATAATCACGAAACATGATCGTCTTTCATTTTAAATTCTTGTAAGCAAATTTAAGGGGTGGAAAGGCCGGCACTTTTATGGTCGGCCCCGGGCGGCACTTAGCCTCGCTACGCCACTGGTGTGGTGTCGTTTTCGTCTGTTGAAGTAAGTCTGATGATTGTTGGTACATTTTCCAGGATTCAGCATGAGCTGTTTTAACAAACTTGCAAATGATACAAAGGTTTTTTGGTAATAAAGTAATAAAGTAAATAACTACATAATTTCACGAAAAACCGCAAACTTCCACTACAAATTTTAAATCTAGTGAATTTGTTTCAGATCTATTGAATTTTTTGTGAATCGAGTGATTTCTGTAGAGAAGCCTGTGGCAGCACTGCTGTTGAGCGCAGACATCGTGGCAGGTAATGCAGCAAGACAGGGACTGGCTGGTGATAGCGGCAAGCCACCTATTTTTATGCTATGTGAAAAGAAGCACAAGTGAATCTGTACCCATGGGCGTCCGCAAGGAGGGAAAAACGGACGTTTTCCCCCCTAGAAAGAACCAAAATCTTTTAGAAAATCTAAAGACAGCAGTCCAGTTTCGATTAATTACTTTAATTCTTGCAATGGCAGTTTATTTGCCAGTATGACACACTGCACAAGAGCTAGGTTCGCTATTCTGGTGACATGTAGTTTATTCATGTCCGCTACTTCGCCTGCAGATGCAGGTTGCAAAGCTTGTGAGCGGATTGTTGGATCGTTAGTCTGTATTGCGTAACAATCACATGGCAACAAATCTTCAAAGGTTCACTTCAAGTTACGGTCGTAGGCGTTTTGCCGCATGCGACTGTTGAACACAGACATATTTGACAGAAAATGCTGCGAGACAGTGACTGCTGATAGCGGTAAGCTTCGTACTTTTTTACTGTGCAGTGTGAAAAGAAGCACGAATGAAAAAGGAGCATTGCTGCGTCAATGAAGAGCGATTTTTGCGACTTCTGCCGTAGCAAGGGCACATTTTCGTTATTGTGTAGAAAGGGGAAAGCGTTTTGTGAACGTGCATTTGCATTGCATCGTCAGAAACGATTAGCAAAATCTCGAATTTGCCCCCCCTGGAAAAATTTCTGCGGACGCCCATGGTTGCATCTATAATTTTCGTATGCTTTTGGTACATTTTTAGACAAGATTTGGTGTATTCGTTGCAAGAAGACTTGGCAACGCTGCCCAAAACACGATGTTGTCCAATTATTGCTGGCAATGTTTAATTCGTATAATTCAGATCTTTCACCACTGCCGACCGACCAGCATCGCCCGTGCAAATCAATGCAGTTGAAACTGAAAATGTGACATGCTAGTAGCTAATTTTGTTTTGCTAGTCACACTAAATCTGAACACAATTGTTCAGGAAAAAGACGCCAGATTAATGCACGCTTTATGTAAGATGCATTAAATGCAAGGGCATCACAGATTGACATGTTGAGACTTGGGCGTTTTTGCCCCCTCTTTATTGAAATTTCTGCGTACGCACCTACACGCCCTGTGTTAAATACTGATATATATACGTACTGCAGACTCCTTTTTTAAAATTTCCAGCCCGCAGAATTTTTGTGTGACAAGCTCGCTTAACTTAAAAAACGACGAGTTTCCACAGCTTGCGAACTTCGCATTTCAGTACAGGAATACTGGTTTGGCGAAATATATATACTGTAGGCTACGTATGCTGCAGCCTACTTTATTTTAATCACCAGCCTCTTGTACGATTTTTGTGATAAATTTGGTAAACTTGATACCGACGAGATACCACAGCTTGCGAACTTCTCATTTCAGTGCAGGAATGCTGGTTTGGTAAAATGTGTGTTCTGTACGTGCTGCAGCTTACATTGCTCAAAATCCCCAACCCGCTGTAAAAATTTTGTGCAAGGTTTGCTAAACTTCAAAACGACGAGATATGGAAGAAATTTGGAAAAAAATTTAGGAAAATCGCCTACTGGCCACCCCCTGGAAAAAATCCTTCCGACGCCCATGATGTAGATTACCGATTGCATCCTGCGTTGCTTTGAAACTCGTATCTGAGCTTTGCACTTCAGTTAACGAATACTGGTGAGGTTAAATTAAATAAATGTTCCTACTGCAAACGACGAGAAACCACAGATTGCAACCTTCGCATTTCAGTACAGGAATGCTGGTTTGGTGAAATGTGTGTTATGTACGTGCCGCAGCTTACATTGCTCTAAATCCCCAACCCGTCGTTCAAGTCTGCAGTCAAAAGTCTACAGCAAAACAGGAAGATCATATTTAAACATGGCTGTGATCTCACAGATGTGCTAGCGACATGCAGATTCGCACTGCTGGTCAAAAATCTACAGTGAAACAGGAAGGTCCAGTGTGGAAATTACTTTAGGCAAATTCTCACTTTAATCGAAATATTTGGAGCAGTCTTCATTTTATTTGGTGTGGGCATCTTAGCTTTGTAGGAGGTTTTGATGTGATGATGCTGCAAAAGTTCTGTTGCCGACAGGGCTCTCACAAATGCAACTCCAAAAATCCCTAGAACAGCACCAAAAAATCCCTAAAATCCCTAAATCTGTGGTGGTGCAGCATAAAATCGGATTGCGAATGATAAATGTTAAAAATAAAACCAAATATCATTTGCAAAATGAACTGAAATAGTTCATTTCACACGTTTTCATACTTTTCCGAAAATCCCTAAAAATCCCTAAATCCCTAAAAGGACTCAAAAGCTCCAATCTAGGGACAAAATCCCTAAAAGTGAGAGCACTGGTTGCCGACCTAATCGAGCGTTTCCTTTCGATGCGCTCTTTCTATGAGAGCGTTTTTCTTTTTCACGACACAGTGCATGTCTCCCAACGAGGCTGTCGCTTTCAATGCGCTCTTTCTGTGAGAGCATTCTCTTCGTGCGCCTGGAGGCGCTGAGAGGCAGTGACCGGGGCGTGGTGAGAATTGTGGGAATGGTCGGACTTACACTAGACGAGACCCCATTTTTGTTCTATCAAACGCAAAATAGCCACGACATATATTTTGCCTCATGAGGCAAAATAGACAGTATCTTTCAAATACATGAGTTACTTTGAATTTTTTGGAGTGTTAACAGGAGTCGGAGTTGATTTTTCAAAAATTTTCGGAGCGGAGCAGGAATCTTAAAGCGTGGAGCAGGAGCGGAGTCGGAGTCTGAAAAATGTGACTCCGCTTATCTCTGCCTGCTGTGCAAGTGGTCATCGATACCAAGGCAAAGTTAGCCCAACTTTTTCGTTGGATACGAGGAACGCAAAATTTTTTAAAATTCAAAGCAGCACATAAGAAAGACTTTTAGTATGACAAAACGCACGGGAAGAATAAAAGAATATAATTACTGCTCAATCAAAACCATGGTTTGGAAAACATGCATCAAAATTTACCAAAAAAGCCATCGCAAAAAGTATTCAACAACAAAAACAACCATATGTTTCATCAAACATTAACCAACTTTTCGGGGAACATACAACAATGAGTTTTATATCATTTTCAAATTTGCATTGAAATCGCGTTGCTGGGTTGGTTGACCAGATGACCGCCATGGTCTTTCGCCAATCCTATATGACACAGCTCCGTCTTTGTTTACACTGATCAACTGTTGTGCCACTGTGTTTTCATCTGCTCTGATTTTCGCTGACGATTGGTTTACTGCATGCGATGGCTTTTATGGTGCTTCTGCTTGTTGGCTGAATCATATGAAACAATAAACCATTATCCATTACCCATTCTTTGTCTATTATAGTAGATTTGTTTGCTGCAAAGATCGCGGGTTACATGGTATGGTATGGTTTAATCATGCATTTACACTTTTATGTGAACGACATACGAGACCGAAACGTTAACCTACGTATAGACAGTAAGTGCAAAAAATTTACAATGAAATTCCGCTGCACAATTCCTTGATTCAATTCTATTTAACAACTTTCTGTGAAACATATAGCGATGAGTTTTATATCATTTTCTTTGTCTATTATAGTAGATTTGTTTGCTGCAAAGATCGCGGGTTACACTTATATGTGAACGACATACCAGACCGAAATGTTAACCTACCTATAGACATTAAATGTAAGAATTTTGCATTGAAATCACGCTGCACAAATCCTCGATTCAATTTAAAATTTAACAACTTTCCGTGAAACATATAGCGATGAGTTTTATGTCATTGTCTTTGTCTATTGAATTAGATTTGTTTGCTGCAAAGATCGCGGGTTACACTTTTATATCAACGACGTACGAGACCGAAACGTCGACCTACCTATAGACAGTGGATGCAAGAGTTTTGCATTGAAATTGCGCTGCACACCGCTTGATCCAACTAAAAACTTAACATCATTCCGGAAAACATATAGCGGTGAGTTTTCTATCGTTGTCTTTGCCTATTATAGTAGACTTGTTTGTTGCAAAAATCGCGAGTTACACTTTTATGCGAACGACATACGAGACCGAAACGTCGACCTACCTATGTAGAGTAAATGCAAGAAATTTGCGTTGAAATCGCGTTGCACACCGCTCGATTCAACTAAAAATTTAACAACTTTCCGTGAAACATATGCCGGTGAGTTTTACACCATTTTCTTTGTCTATTGTAGTAGATTTGTTTGCTGCAAAAATCGCGAGTTACACTTTTATGCGAACGACATACGAGACCGAAACGTCGACCTACCTATGTAGAGTAAATGCAAAAAATTTGCATTGAAATCGCGTTGCACAATTCCTCGATTCAATTTAAAATTTAACAACTTTCCGGGAAACATCTGGCGGTGAATTTTATATCGCTATATGTTTGAGTTTTATATCATATTGTTTGTCCGGTATGGCAGATTGGTTTGCTGCGAAGTTCGCGGGTTACACTTGTATATGCGGACATGGGATATCTAGATAGAATAGATACTTCATGCAGAGGTTTTGTTTTCATGTTTCACAGCACGGTCCACGCCATGAGTTTAATCTCAAAACTTTTCTTGTTTCCCCCGCTTCCATCTGGATGCTGCCATTGTGATACCAACGAATGCAGTAATCACATCCAACCTTGCAAAATATGTAGTGCTGTTAATTAGTAACGATGCGTTTGTGATAACTGCAGTACATACGTCAGTCTAATGCATGGCGTTTTTTATGAGGTACCCATGGGCCCGCTGCACCATCCTTAGAATTGTTTCGTTTGTATGATGTTTGTTTAAAAGAATTGAATAGTCAAGTACATATTTATGCCGGAGAATATGCGTTCGAAGCAATTGCGGTTATTTTCACATGTTTTAACATTTATTTTAGTTATTCATAATCCTCTGCATATCTCAAATTTCTAATACTTACCCATGTATCTCCATGTAGAACGTCGTTCCTCCCGCACCAACTGCAAATTTCTTCAATTTTGTCTGCAAGACAGTTGAATCATATTATGAAGATTTACAATGTTCAGCAGAGGTTGTATCAATAACACCGGTATGCAGGATTTTGGGGACTTGAAGTTTGCAACGGATTTCGGGGTTTTGGGGGACGCTGACGGCTGATTCCAAAAATAGCATCCGTTTTTGTCCATCTGGTCAGGATTAGCCGCTAAAGGGCATAAGTTTTGCAGTTTTTCACAAAATATTGAAAAACCTCACCAAAAGTTTCAAAAGTTACCTCCCACCATTTTAAACTTGAAAACAGATTTTGTAATGAGTAGTTGTGCTTTTCAATGCTGAAATGCTTTATCAGCTGTTGTTGAACAGCGTAAGCCCTCAGGGAGTGAGTTAGTGGTAGCCTGTTATAAGTAGTAACTACAATAAAAACCCTATGTCAGAATAGTGTCTGTGCTTGCATGGTACCATAGTTGATGAACATGACTGGATGATTTGCAGTAAATTAGAAGAATTTGTACATATTGGTTGGGCAACAAAGTGGATACACAAACTTTCCGTGTTTCTTGTGTCTGTGGGACTGCAGGGCCTTCCAAGAGCATTGGACTAGGGCAGTGGCTTTCAATCTGGGGGCCGCGACCCCCGTGGGGGTCGTTTGCCATTTATGTGGGGTCGCGAGAGCTTCTGATAAAAATATTCATTATTACGTCTAGATTTTATACATCGTACATGGAACCGCTTTTTATCGTAGCCAAAATAATAGGATCACCTGTTAGAAATGACAGCCAACTTTTTCATTCAAAATTGTTTCAAGTGTGATGATGACCATTACAGTACTGTTGCGTTTGGCAATGCACGAATAACTTAGTGATGTATGAATGTGCTGTGTTTGTAAATTAGATATCTGATTGCGATAACTAACTTGGCAGTTATTCTAGTTTTCAATGAGTTGTGCTGTGGAGTGATTTGCATATGGCACGGGTCTCTCTCACTGATGCTGCCATGTGCATGAATTTACTAAAGTAGTCTTTGTTCAACAGAGTGATATCTTATGTTATTTTTTCGTCAGTATGATTTTTTATTGTGCAAACACAACTGGATTTCATATGCCTGACTACAAATTTTTGGAAAGGGTCGTTAGGTTAAATAGAGTTGCAAGATGGGTCATTTGCATTGCATGAAAAACGTTGAAAACCACTGGACTTGGGAATGTTGGCCAAAGAGAGAAAGACGTGAGATTGGTAAAAGAAATATTATACACTTTCCTTTGACTGACCCCATCGAGGTGTTACTTCCTCCTTTCCATATCAAAGTATGAAAACAGTTTGCAAAAGTTTTAAATAGGTAAAAGTGACTGCTTTGCATATTTGTGTGAAAAGTTCCCTGCCCTGAGCACTGAAAAGTTGAAGTCTGGAATTTTTATGGTTCTCAGATATGACATTTGAATGCAGGACAAATATTTTTCACTTACCTTGACAACCCTCCTAAAAATGCTTGGCGGTCACTTACAGCAGTTGTCGAAAACTTCTCTTGGATATTTTAAAGCTCCTAACTGTTACGACCTTTCAAAAGAGCTGTTAAATTCTTACGAAAAATTAGGATGCAATATGAGTGTGAAGTTTCATTTTTTCTGTAGACATATAAACTATTTTCCTGAAAACTTAGAAGCAATGATTGAAGAGCAAGGAGAGTCCTTCCACCAAAATATAAAAATCAGTGAAGGAGTCTCGAGACTTGGTCTCGGTCTCGAGACGTGTCTCAAGACCCGTTTTTTGGAGTCTCGGTCTCGAAGGTCTCGTCTCAGTCTCGGTTTCGAAGGATTTCGGTCTCGGTTTCGAGCTCTACGTCTCGAGACTTTGCATAGGTTATTTTTTATGAAGTTTTGCAAGAAGGAGTTCCTTAAAAAACGGTTTTAAAGAATGATTGTTCAAAATGTATCCGCTCAAAGAGGTCAGTGGCTAAGCTTTCTTTGTTGTTATGTTATTTGCGAGATGAAGAAAACAATTTTCCCTTACCCCGTTTAAATTTATACTGAGTTCAATAAAAAATGTGCATGCACAAATGAAACCGCAGCGCGTAATCCCTCCAACGAGAGGTTGGAAGTACTTTGCAAAGGACTATCTTTGAACTGTTTGTCCAGGAATTTTGTTATGAAACCCAAAAGGCTGATTCAAAAGAGGCGGGAGAGTGCCAAAAAGTTTCTTTTTTGAGAAGCCAAATTAAACCATGTCTTTTTTTCGAAGTGCTTTTCAAACCACTCAGTTAAAACACGCTGGTGAAGTTTTTCTTGTTCTGCGTAATGCAGACTTTTTTAACTTCAAAAATGCCTCGGAACTCTCTTAAGGAAAAGTTTTGCTCATAAGAGTTTTATACAGAGAGAAAATAATGCGTCATGGCTGATCAGTTACTTTGAAGTACTGCTATAGGCTTTACGGCCTTTCTGGGTTTTCTAATCGACATGCGGTGTTGCGAAAACTCTTAGTGTGTCAGCAAAAACGGAAATTTGTAACAGTTGTGAATATCAGTTTAACACAAAAATACGGAAATGATGAAAAACTTGAAAATATAAAAACTTGACAATAAACAATAACAAATCTAGGAATTATATGCAGATCCATAAAATCAGTGGGAAACATTTTTGGGATGCAGCATGCTACATCCCAACAATGCCTGTCGAAAACATCTGATACTGTTCTTTTTGTTGCTCATTTGCTCATGTTGTTTACTACATTCTTTTTATCAGAGAAAGAAAAAATCTTCAATACGAAGGCAATGGTTACCTGCAAAAGATCTGCCGCAGTTGTAACAAAACTGACAAACTACGAGCACCTTGCTCTAAGTAAGACAAAAAAGCAA
>JGI24021J15306_10011482_pt1 | contig 10997 bp, 9 predicted proteins | sample Ectturendosymbi1_FD_15306 | JGI IMG/M metagenome (IMG submission 15306)
ACATTGTTGAATTAGAGTATGGTCCTACTGTGTGCCTGGTTGTAAGACTGGTTATAAGTCTTCCAAGACAACTAAGACAATTGAAAAATCTTCATTGGCACACTGATATATATCGGCCAATATGACAATGTTGCCGATGTATCGTATCGCCAAAATTCCGCCAATATATATCATAAAAGTGTTGCGCTGTTGCTCTGCATGGAGCGTTCGGAAACCCAAGTTGCTACTTCGTCTCTGACCCTGATTGATTAACACAAATGCTCTGTCCTGTTCTTAGCACACAGAGCCTTCACGCATACAGATACAGACCGTTGTGCAGCGGTCCTGACAAAACGCTCTATGACATAACATTCGCTCGTAGGTTTGGTGCGGTAACCAGATGATTGTCTGCGAAAAAACTAGGTTACGTCCTTTTGTGTTGCTTGGCTGTTTTATCAAAGTCTCTCTAGCTAGGCTACACAGTTTTGCATTCAGCTTGTATCAAAAAAGCGCCTACGTCACAGCGAGCAGTGACACAAGTTTGCGCAGAATTCGACGTTGTACGGTTCTTCGTCGCAGTGAGTGAAGTGATGGTTTTAATGCGTCGCACATTTTTTTAAACTTATGTCTACACAAGGACTCAGGAGTAAGCCCACTTATACGCAACACATGTTTGCTGTTTGGCATTTTTTTATTTAGAGTTCTAGACTACTGTAAGTTCTAGAAATTGCTATGGACTGCAGTAGGCACGACGGATGAAACCATCCTTTCAGAGTACATTTGAGCTTTAGTCAAACACAGCTGGTTGAAATGGNCATGTGACAAGTACAATACGTAAAGAAACAAGGGTTTNGGTTTAGCCTACAGTTCACACAATGCAAGCAAGAAGCTGCTAACAACTTGCCAGCATTGAAACCATTACATTACTTGTTTATCGGACTGACCCATTTACAGATGTCACAGTCAACTGAGACAGTCAGGCTGTCCAAACTTGTCATGTGACCAGTTCAGCCAATCATGTTTGACTGGTGGCAAAATAGCTCCAGGAGTGTATATTTTGCCTCACAAGGCAAAACAGGAGTGTATAGTTTATCGCTCTCTGTTGTAAGCCTGAATGTGTGGTTGGCGCTCACTAAGAGTTTTCCATTGCCTGACATGCCTGCTGAATTCCTAAAGGTCAAAGGATCTGACATTCATGACAAGCTGCAATAACCCTTTGACTGTCCACCCGTTTTTAGAGTTTCCTATTCCGGAGTTTCTAGATACCCTGGTTTCACCATTGATATTCATGACCAAAGCGGCCAATAAAAATCACCATGGCCTAAATGACCAAAACTTTCACCATTAGCAGCCTTGGCCAAGAAAATTGTCAGACGTCCCAAGAAAAAGCTTATAATACTTAACATTTGATTGTAAAACTTGGATTTTAGCCTAATTTCCACTGAAAAAAATCTAAGTTTTGGATCTTTTCAGCCGTTGATCAGCTTTCTAAGGTTTCTAGTTCCAAACTTAGGGTAAATAACCAAAATTTGGGTAAAAAATATTTTTCTTAGTTATTTTTTTACCCAACCAACCAAGAATCAAATGAATGATGCAACATACCTTCAGTTTTAAACTTCTTGCTAAAAATACTGAACCACTAGCACCTTTTCCAATCTTAGTCACCAATTCATAACTTTCCATCATTCAGAATTCATCTGTAACAGCAAGATCAGACAGAACAAGGCTGTATCATGAAACTGACTTTAAATGAACAAACCTACAAAGGAACTTCAATAATTACTTGATTCTCAAAAATGACAAATGGTTTTAGGTAAGTCATAAGGTAGTGACTATTGGTTAGAATAAAACATTCAGTTTATCGTTTGAACGGCAATGATGTCATAGCGTAACGGATGCATTTGAGGTCTGCTGTGCCAAAACTTTTCAGTTCGGCTCTCACCTTCGCAACTTTCATTTTGGTAGTAGTAGTTGCACATTTCAATTCATGAAACCATTTCTTTTCTTTTTTCAAAAGTTTCAGTTTAGGGCAGTGATTCTCAAACTTTCATGAGCTGTGGCCTCCTAAGTTTAACTGGCGAGTACTTAATATATTGTGACACTTGGGTTATGCAATATCACGGCTGAGCCACCTAGTGAAGGCCTCTGCTTGTGGTCACCAGAGAACTGCTCCGTGGCTCACAAGGGAGGCCGAGGGCCCCGTTTGAGAAACCCTGGTTTAGGGGTTAGTGTCAGGGTTACAGTTGGGGTTAAGGTTAGGTTTTAGGCTTACCTTTTAAATATACTATGTTTCTACCAAGCCTACTGCATTGTCGTCATGGGTTACTGTCATGTTGAATAAGGTTTTAAATTTAAAGATCCACGGGCAGTTCTGTAGCCACTGCCAAGTCATAATGTCTCTGTGGCTAGATGAAATGTTTTTGCAGGCCAGATGGAATGGCTTTGTAGGCCAGATTTTGCNGGCGGGCCATAATTTGGAGACTCGCGGTCTACATGGAAGAGGGGAAGTTNTCATCTGCATGGTCATAGACCAGTGATTCTCAAACTTTTTCGTTGCAACGCCTTTGGAAAAGGTTGCTGAACTTGTGACGCGCCCACAATAAGAATTTAAAGACATACATAATAAAAGTTATATTTATTGATGAAACAGCAAAGAGAAATATGCATCATTTAATGTTATGTATGAGCTTGCTTATTTTCACAATTCTAAGTTGGATCTTGGAAAAACTTGTGGAACTGCCACCCGCATTTACCTCTCAAGATTAATTCATTATCGATATTGGTTTCAATCACGGCAGTATCGGTTTATTTAGGAACAACGATAAACCGACATCAAATCATGCCACAGAAAACCAACTACATTAGAACAGCGTTTATTTTGTTCCCAGGACATCTGAAATAATCATATGGTTTTCTAGTCACATGCCCTGACGAATAAGGAAGAAAAAAGGACTAGATTAGTGCATTTCAACAATGATGGTCCAGGCTAGGTAATGTTATTTCATTACTAAGTATAGCACGTCATGTATTGCCAAAGCATATCTGGAAAACAACATCTGCCCTTTCATAATACACAATTTTTGATTTGTAATGTTTTGGAAGTAACCAAATGTTTGCTTTGCTGATTTTCAATATTGTTATCATTGCTCTTCTTGAAGTTTACATTTTACTTTAGTAACAAACAGGTGATAATTTGGTATTGAGCGAATTGTTGGATCTATGAAAGACCATATTCCTATTCCTGTATATGTAAATGACTTTTGAGCTACTATTTTTAATCTAGTCCAAGGAATGGCATATTCAATGCTTGATTGTTGTCTTGTATGATAAGAATGAGTATCTTCAACTTTTGTTAAAAGGTCTATAAATTGTTTGGGAACTAATCTAAAATAAATTTTATACATAAATTTACTGATTTCTAGTTTAAAGATTGTCTATATTAAGTATTTGGGTATCTTCGTACAATTTACATACGTTAGTGTTGAATTTGCTGAATGTCATAATTCTTACTAATTTATTGTGAATAATATTCAAGGTGTTGAGTGCAGAAAAAGATGATGATCCCCAGCTGGTGATGGCATATTGAAGATGTGGATATACTAAGCTATAGCACACTGGTTTCAAGGATCTGAATAGAATATAGTGCCTGAGTTTGCAAATTATACCTGACGCTTTAGAGACTTGCTTTTCAACCAGAGTTACATGAGGTTTCCAATTTAATTTATCATCAATTATGACTCCAAGGTACTTGACACATTCAGTTCTTGGAAGCAGACGGTTGTTAATTTGAACACTGAAATTTGTGTCTACATATTTTTTTGTTTTGTGAATAGCATGTACTGGCAATGGCAGAAAATTGTTTTGCATAAATATGACATGCGAAAAAGATTATCGTTGGTAGCACTTTTTTCCAAACCTGGGCATTCATCATGCAGTGAAATCCAAAAATTTGTCAAGCTTCCTGAATTAAACTTTATTTTCAAGAAATCTTCACAGGTAAGGTCAATTTACTCTTTTTCTTGTTAGGGTACAGGACGGTGGGGTCGGTTGGACGAAAAGGTCACAAATCCATTCATAACTTGGCATATTTCTTTGGAAAGTAGACTACTGAGTAAATTTTGAGCTTAGATGGGGTACAATGTAAAAAACAAGTATCTGTCAGCGCGGATATCATTAATGGATGTGTGATGATGTAACAGAGTGGGAAATACCTCATTACACAATACAGGTAAAAATACAACAGATAGAAATATATGTTGTTGTAATTTTATACAATTTTCCCCAAAACATGTGATGCTAAAATGTTACAATGCTTTCACTTTTTACATTTTCATAATTGTTGAAGCCTAAATTTTGGTCCCACTGGAGCTTATTATCAAGAGTGGAATAACTTTATTGCGAGAGGGATGTTGGCTAAAAGTAAGCGTAGACTAACAAAAACAATATTTTTACTGACGTTGTGGTGTCACTACTCACCACAAAATATCAGTTTTCGCAACTCTGGTTACGTCATTTTATATCCACAACCAAGATCCGCTACTGATGGACATCCGTCTTTTTTCACAAGGTTCCTTACGTGGACGTTGCAAAAACATACTTCGTAAATTTAAAGGCAGGATTATACATTTTCTAGCAAATTATTAGATAGCGGTCCAAACTTTAAATGTTAAGTAGTTTTTCCTTCCGTCGTGCTTATAAATTCGATTGCAGCAGGCAGTGTTAATGGTACAATGTAAACAACGGGTGTCCATCAGCGTAGTGTATTATTAAAAGTGTATTATTAATAGAAATATATTCTGTCATTGTAATTTAAATATAACCTTTCATCAAACATGTAATCCTGAAAAGTTGTTACGTTTTAATTTTCTATATTTTCACAACTGTTCAAACATCTATTTGGATCCCACTGGAGCTTCAAAGCTTGTTATCAAGAATGGAATAATCTTGGCGTAAGAGTGCTAGTTGCCAGAATTAGGCTTAGGCTAACAATAAATATTATTTTTACTGCCGTTGTGTTGTCATTGCTCACCATAAAATATTGTTTTTTCGATTGCAATTATATCATTTTTTATCTGCAACCAAGATCCGCTTGTGACAGATATCCATCCTTTAGTTACAGAGTACCAGTATTAATTCCTCAGCAATGGTACATATGGGTAATTTTAGGTTTAGCAATTCTGTGCCCAACGTGGTAGCATGCTAATGAAGCCCTTAGTCAGTGGGAGTTGCGTTAATTGTGAAGTGGTGGACACTTGCCTTTTTAATAATTAATTTAATTTATTAGTTTATGACAAGACACGAAGTCCATAGTATAAGCACACACACTCTGCAGAATGCAGGTCAATAAAAACAAACAAAACAACGTTTCACAAGGCATTGGAGCCGGCGGAATCAGAGTTACTCTTTGCAACTACGTTGAAAATAAAACCATAGGGTTACAGACACATTGTTAACACTAATGTTAGCTAACACGTAACACTTGTTACAACACTACTACGGAGTAGGGTACTAATCCCTAAACTGGTTGAGTCTAGGTAAAATACGAATGCATTGTGACATGGCACACCATCAGTCAAACAGACACTGCCAAGTTCGATCACTCATTCACAAAGTAAAATGGATTGTAGTGTTCTGTTTAAAGAATAGGGATGAATACAAACAATCTGACTGCATCAAAGCACGTAACCATATGTTGTTAGATTTTCTGCATCTTTCGAGAAACAGGCAAGTGTTTTTTTGTTGCAGAGCCTCAAAGGTAGGAATGTTATGTTGAACCTGTTGGCTACTAACACTCACTTTCCAAAGTAGGTTGTGCATAGAGCTCTGCATCCAAAATTATCTACCACACGCAATCTCTGCATGCATGACTTCTTGAAATTACACCATAATTGTGATGCATACATGGGTGTACAAAAGGAACAAAAAAGTACATTTTTAACTACATTTGAACATCAAGAAAAAGAGGCTCGTAGCTTGTTTGCTGCATAATTTGATATCGCAGTTGTCTCTGAAAACTCAAAACTGAATGTCTTTGTCATCTGAGAACTCAGTATCCAATACAATCCCCAGATATTTGTATTGGTCAACAGATTTTATGTTTTGACCACCTAATGTCAAAAATAGAAAGGCTGTGCTTTTTGCACTCTTAACCTGAAAAGGCATACAAACAGTTTTGTTACAGTTAAAAATAATCCCATGCGATTCTGCATAAGCGTGGCACACATTTAGAGCAGAGATGAACGGAGTCACATTTTTCAGACTCCAACTCCGCTCTTGCTCCACTTTTTATATGACTCCTGCTCCTGCTCTGAAAAATTTTGAAACATCAACTCCGACTCCTGTTAACACTCCGAAAACGTCCAAGTGACTCATGTAAAAAGATACTGTCTATTTTTCCTCAAATCATTAAGTAAAATATATGACGTGGCTATTTTGCCTTTGATAGAACACAAACTGTTGAAATGGTCACGTGACTAGCACAATACAGAGAGGCACAACATGTTGAATTAAGGTTTAAAGTTATGGCTTAGCCTATTTTTTACACAACATAGACAAACAGCCACTAAAAGCTTGCCCACATTCAAATTAAACATTGCGGTCAGCTATGTAGGTTATGCATTCCAAACTTGGCATGTGATCACTTTAAACAGATGTGTGCAGCTACTGACAAATAACTTCAGAACTGTTTTTGTCTCAAGAGGCAAAATAGATGCTGCTCATCAAATATAGCCAACACCATGAAGTGGAAACCACTGAAACATTAGTTAAGTACTGTAGTCTAGATCAAGCTTCAATAATTTAACCAGAGATAGATGACAAGTATTTGAAGTGGGTCATTGGGTGTTAATTTTCAATTTTTACAAAAGACTCATTTTAAATCTCCAAGGTCAGGAGCTGATCACCTGTTCACAAATATTGAATCGTACTTTAACCACCACATGCGCTCAGACAAACTCCGAACTAATATGACTGTGCCAAACTGAGCCACTAACATTAATGTGCAAGCAAATTGTACAAAAAATTAACAAGATGAATGTTTACATTACACATAACTTAGGCTACAATCCCTTTCAAATTTATCATAGGCAATAGAGATGCAAAATGATGTAGGTTACCTTTAAAGCTGCAACTATCAGGGCAAATATCCAACTTTGTTCAGTATCGGTATGGCTCCAAATTGTAAGCAAACGTTGACCTATGCAGGCGGTGGTTAGACTAGAAATATGCACAAATGCAAATAAACATTATTGTACGACTCCATATTATTTCTAGTTCCAGACCTAACATCAATCATCGTCAAATCCTGCCACTAGGCAGGGTTACAGTGTATAGGTCAATTCGGCACACTGTTACTTGATACTTCTCTATAATCTGTTTTGTTAACCGTTGATTTTTGCCATGTGTTTTATTGCCCACATCATTAGCCCAATATTCCCATATTTTATGGCATGGATTCCTAAATTCCCGAACAGAAGTGACACTTACACACTGTATTTGTACACCTGTAAATACCACAAGATCACTGCACTAAGATCGCTATATATCATCATGTGTACATAGGCATGGGCTTTCACCTGCACATTTTCTTTACCGTAACCATATTCTGCGTTCAGTTGTTGTTTTTTTGTTTTTCTTTTCATTATGCTTATTTGATCTCCAACTGTTGTTTCTCAACACTTGTCAAAAAGTGATAAACGGGATTGGTTGACTAGATGACCGCTACGGTCTTTCGACAATCCTAGATGACACAGCGCCCCTCTTTGTTTAAACTTATCAGTTATTGTGCCATTGTATTTTCATTTGCTCTAATGTTCGCAAATGATTGGTTTACTTCATGCAATGGCTTTTATGGTGCTTCTGCTTGTTGGCTGAGTCATATGAAACAATAAACCATCTATCATCTATCTAAATTTTGCATAGGACAGGGGTTGTCAAACTTTTTGTGTTATGGAGCCCATGAAGAGATTGACCATAATTTACAGAGCCCCACAATAAATTTCTTTTAATATTTTAATAAGTAAACGAAGAGCTTGCGGAGCCCCGAGGTTTTTCTCGCAGAGCCCTGGGGCTCCGTACGGAGCACTTCGAGAACCTATGACATAGGACCATTGTTGCCACTCTGTTGTGAAGAAAAACCCCAAAATTTACCTTGAAAAAAAACCAGAAAATAATAAAAAACCCCAAACATACAAAATATTTTTAAAAAGTCAAAACCAACTTGAAATGTATGCTACCGGTACTTGCATATAAAAATTAAGGTAATATTATTTATTTGCATCATATTTTTAACAAGCTCAAGTTTTTAAACATACTGACATCACAATTTACAAGTAGGCTAGCAGCAAATCATATGTATGAAGTAACATAAAAAAAGCTAGTTAGTTTCTAAAAAAACATTTCACGTTTTCTTTTACTTTTACTAAAATGCACAAATTGAAACAAGTAGTATAGATACATTCAAGGTCTTCCAGTTTTCTTTTCACTCTATCCATTGCATTCATTACAATATTTGACTACTAATTTAACATTCAAAATTTTACATTCATTTCATATCACAATCAGTGTGCCCTATAAAACAATGAAGAGATTCTCAACCACAACATCTTCAAAACCAAAACAAAGCATTCCAAATTCATGCACAAGTACTGAAGTAGCCCTTGACATATCAGCGATAGATTAGTTGGAGTGCTGACCTATGCCTAGTTAGTACTTAATCTGTAAACCATTATATTCCAAACAATTTGGTTAAGCCTAGCCCTACTAACTAGCCTAGTACTAGCCTACTCATATCTGCTCTCTGGCTTAGTGGCTGCTGACTCCGCACATTTGCGCCTGTGATACTACTGTATTCTTGAATGGAAAAATACAGTAATACGACATACATTTACAAAAATTTGACCAGAGTCAAAAAACCCCAGATTTTCAATAAAAACCCCAGAACCCCAGATAAAACAGAAAAAAAACAGTTCTAGTAAAAATAACCTAGCAGTGGCAACACTGCATAGGACATAACTTTGAAGCCATCAGTAGTGGTGATCAGTGTTGTGCGGACATTGAAATTTGATAATCCGGTCCGGGTCCGAAAATTTTTAGCAATATCCAAATCCGATCCGGAAATATTCCAAAAATCATAATCCGGTCCGGTCCAAAAATCCGGAACCAGCATTATGCCAGATTCTACCACAATAGCATCTTTTTACATTGATTTTGAACTTAGTATTAGCTTAAAGGAATAAATCTATAGACAAAGCAGTCCCATCCCTTTACATTTTGTACCTAATTCAGCTTGTCCCAGAATACTGACATCTTAGATCAATCGTAGCCTACTCCTCATGAAAAGGCACATCCACTGACAATTTGCTGACAGTAGCCTGTATGACAAATACAAGTAAATCGATGAACATTGCAAAGAGCACTTAGTAACAACTTCATCTGTTTAATTAGCCTTCATCAATTTACACTTGTCATCTTGATTTCCTTTCATAGTTTACTATGATGACAGATTTCATATGTTGCCTTATTTCCACATATGGCACGAATTGAAATGAAAGCACTTACAAGTGATTGCAAGCCCTTTCTTTCAATTATGTGCAGTAGTCTGCTGTAATGTCACGTACAACAAAATCATGTGAAGCAGTATACACCTTTTGTTTTTGTTGAAAAGGGATCTTGTGTTTAGGTAGAAAATGAGAACCATGGAATTTTTGCAGTAAGGAACTTGATGATAAGGATTGGGAATTTGGGATGCTGACTTCGATTTAGCTATGCTTCTGTTAATATGCTGATGTAACTTCGTCGTTCCACATTTTGCCAAATCGTGCTGCCTTACTGAATTGCATAATGGAGGTTACACTTCACATGTCCGGTGTATTATGGACATCCACTGTCTTTGGAATGTATATAATGAAACTAAGTGATCCCATGGCCCATAATACATTCGTAGCATGTTCGGTTGTAATAAAAATCGCATTGCAATTTTTAACAAGTATTTGTGTCATTGAATAATCCAGATCATTACGCTAATTAGTGTTGCTTAACAGCGAATGCAACCGACTACAAGATAATGACTATCCTACATGCACGTACCCTTTCTAATGCTTGTTTCATGCTTGACACGAAAATTACTCACTTTACGTTTACGATAAAGGTGCAGTGCGAACCTGCATGTTATGTGAGGAAACAACATACATCANCAATCATCATCTTTTTCTACACTCAATACGCACCTTGAATATTATTCACAATCAATTATTAAGANTTATGACATTTAGCAAATTCAACTCTAACGTATGTAAATTGTACAAAGACACCCAAATACACACCCAAATACTTACTATAGACCGAATCTTCAAACTAGAAATCAGTAAATTAACGTATAAAATTAAATTTAGATTAGTTCCAAAACAATTTACAGAACTTTTTACAAAAATTGAAGATATTCATTCGTATCATACAAGACAACGATCAAGTATTGAATATGTCATTCTTCGGACGAGATTAAAAATAGCTCAAAAGTCATTTACAAATACAGGAATAGGAATATGGTCTTCCATAGATCCAACAATTCGTTCAATACCAATTATCACCTATTTGTTACTAAATTAAAACATACACACCATAAAGAGCGATAATATCATCATTGAAATTCTGAAAAACAAATATAAGAACACTTCCAAAACATGAGGGGAAGTGTGGGACCCATGAAACGGATTTTTTCAAACGGGCGTACCTAAATTATCCAGCGAACGTTGCTGAAATTTTGTTCAGTTGAAGGTTTATGGACCAAAATTGTTCATTTCAAGTTTTATAAAATCAATGAATGTTTTATATGTTTTTTTTTAGTTTGAAAATTTTTCAATTTTGTTCCGTGGGTCCCACCCCGGTGGGACCTTCGGAACACCCCATAGGAACCGATGGAACTATTCCTTATAGCAAATAATAAACAACAATTATCTCGATGATGCTTGCCAAATTTTTTGGGTATGTTCTTTCGTTGTCAAAAATAACTTATCAGCAAA
>JGI24021J15306_10011483_pt1 | contig 10996 bp, 6 predicted proteins | sample Ectturendosymbi1_FD_15306 | JGI IMG/M metagenome (IMG submission 15306)
CATTTTACATGTGGGTGCACCTTATATAAAAAAATGAGGCATTTTTGTGACATTGGGTTACACCCCTTGTTGGATTATAATGATTTGACCCAAGAGCCAATTTTTTGACTCCATTTTTAATGGAAGCTAGGCAATAATTCAAGTCTTGTGAGCCTTTGATTGGCTTTGTAGCATTTATGGTTTAAAAGTTATGGCCAAAATGCCATAAATTTGGTAAAAAATTGATTTTTAGTTTTTTAACAAATTTTATCAATTTTTTTTCACGAAAACTGTGGGGAACCATGTTGCAACAAACAGAATTGTCACAGTCCTTTTTCATACTGTACAGAGTCACCGAATACCTTGTAACTGATTTTGCATGCTGTTCTTACCTCATGGGGAGTTTACATATTTTCGTTTTTGAACTTTCATTCATCAAACTCTTAGTGACATTCAGGAAATTGTTAAATTTATTAAGTTGTTCTCGTTTCTGAGCTTCAGTTTATCAAGTTTTTGAGTGATATTCATGATATTGTAAAAAACTTCTAATTTTCCGATGTCCTTCTACTCGCTTGTCAGTAGATATGACACAGGTCACTAGCAACCCATGTATTTAGGTAATAGTGATTGGCAAAGCACCTAGGGCAGTAGTTCCCAACCTGGGGTCCATGGACCCTTAAGGGTCCACAGAAAGATTTTTTGGGGCCCATGACTTTGATACGTATAAAATGAAAGCAAAATAGTGAGATTCCAAACTTTGCACCATGGTGATCTTAGCTTGTAGATGACAAACGCAAGTGCAACTACAGAAGTAGAATCCAGGCCATAGAGTGACACAAGATCTCGCCTGTATGAACAAACTCATTTATGCACTTTGACAAAGGTATGCAAGTTGTCATTAAATCAAATTCAATGGGAAGCTACTGTTTGTTCTTGAGTAGCTTATCTATATAAGGATAAGTTTCTGACAGAGGACATCTTTCATTTTCCTGCAGCCCAAACCTGTGGTTTGCCTTTCTTGTCACATTTTGGGGGGTGTAGTTGTTTGTCCAAGTTGATGTTATTGCTATCATGCCAGGCTATATCTTTCACCCACCTGCTAGCTCCATCAGAGAGAAAAAGGCTTCAATATGAAGGCAGTGCTTACCTACAAAAAACATGCCCCAATTATACAAAAGCTAAGAAACTTCATGCACCTTTAATTACATTAAGCAAGACTAAAAAGTACTGGAAGATGTGTGGCCTTGCAAGCACTGTGCGCTTTGTGGTTACCATGGAAAACACAGCAAATCAATGGTCATGTGTGTTTCACAAATAGTGACAAAACGCAAAACCTGACATGCGCAAACTATGGTGGTTTTATAGCAACTTGTAACATTGTAAGATATGCCATCAACAATATGTTGGACAAACAGTAAACATATCTTCCAGCTGCCAACCCAACATAAGTAATCCTGCTTACACATTTTACCAATGCTCAGTTTTGAGTCACAGCGGCAAGCATCAATGTCGGTTTGCTGCGTTGCTCAACTAGTGTTGTCAGGCAGTCTTCCAGTTTCAGTGAAAACAATTATTCAGGAACGACATTTTCCAGTGTTGTAATGTCTGCAGCTTATGTTTAGATTTATTGAATTTTATTTTATTCTTGAATTTGTTTGCTTTCTCTGCTCTTGTTTCAGCCTTTCATTTTTCACCTATAAGCATTGCTTGTAGTTTTCAATGACTGAGTATGGGTAGTGTTACACTTGCAAAAAATAGATTTCTTATTTAAAAAATGCAGGTAGATTCACTTGTGTCGCATTTGTGGGGACTAGTTACTCAAACACAGATGCGTGCAAGTTTGAATCATTGCCAAGTGAAAAAGGCAGAGCCAGTGATTTAGCCAAATTTTTTGGAGGTTCCAAATACTTTGCCTCTAAGTGAGAAACAGTATTTTGTTTGATACAACACCTCTTGAAGCACAAAATGAAAAGATATGCTAGAAATTTAAAGGGGGGCCATGGCTCACCTGGCCGCGTCTATGAGCAGAACCCAGTCAGCTGATTCCCCTAAAGCTTAGAGCCATTTAGCAAAACGAGAGCTTTTGTGATAAGCTTCTTGAAACATTCATGGTTTTTGACCTGCAAATTGATAAACTTTTCTGTTAGAGACCACTTGCGTACGTAGCAACCCCTGCTCAGATCCATGAGTGAACACTAACACTGTTGGAACCATAGGCCAAACTGGCAACAATATCTTCCCACCCAGGGCTGGCGCAAGTCATTCTAGCGCCTTAGTCAAGATCCATTTTCAGCACCCAATCATAATTTATGACGTCATGCAATCAACCATGGCAGGACCTTTTTGGAAATTTGCCCTCCGACTGTACTTGGTAAATGTAAACAGATACATTCTCTTTGCACATCTTAAAATTACTGGTGGGACCTAGGTAAATTATATTACAGCACTACTCCCCCGAAAAAGACCCTTTTAAGAATGATTCTTTTCATCAAGCTAATGTATTAGTTGCACGCCGAGTTTAGTTGAACACCAAATTAATCAAAATATTATCTGAACAAGTATCAGCCGTTAGAGCATTCACATAAACAAAAGTTCTAACATAGGCCTCTGAAAAACATTTTACAGTCTGATGTCATAACAATCGACGATGTTCCGCATGCGCAACAAACCTTTAATATTCACAAAGGTCAACATGTTGGTTATCGTACATGCCAGCTGGTATTTGTTTGTTACATACATGATGTTGGTACATCCTATAATCAAAATCTGACTGGTTAGCTAGACCAGGGATCCATAGTATGTGGGTTGCAACCCCAAATTTGGGTTGTGAGGCCTTTCACACTGGGCAGTGGCATAGCCAAACCAACATTTTAGGGGGCCAAAAAATTTGATAGGGCCAATATGTTTGATTTCAAGTGAGCAACAGTATTTTGTTTGGGACACCACTGATCAAAGTTCAAAATGATTAGATATGCTAAAAATTTGGGGGGCATAGCCACCTGGCTATGCCTGTGACTCTGGGTTGCAAAATAATTTAATTTTAAATTTGGCATTCCTATTAGGCAGACAAAATGCAATCATTCACTGTTTTATGTGCTAAGTTCCATAAAATTTTGTGCAAGAAAGTCACTACTGTGGTCTTAAAAATGTATTTTCCAAAAAATTACATGCTCACAAGATATTTGGGTCACAAGAATTTAGAACAGTTTTCTAGGGTCGTGCCAAAAAGTATTTGCAGACCCTTTAGCTCGGTTACTAACTCTAAAAATGCTGGCGTTTTTGCAGTGCTTCCTAATCTGACTACACTGAATAGCTGAAACATGATTAAAGTGAAGGGTTTGACATAAACTTACTCAGGAAAAAAACAGTGCAGCTAGGAAAAATCAAGATATGATAAGAACAGAGATGGTAACCATAAAAATTTTCATTGAGCTAGATAAAGTATGGCCTGCAGTGCATGCTTTGCTAGTCTTGACAGCAAGCCATTGATAGACTTGTGAGCACCTTAGGCAAGATCCATTGCAGTGACCACCCCTCCTATACAAAGATCCCTAATCTACACAGACCTGTAGCCAGGTTTAGACTTTGGGGAGCAAAATACATTTTTAGGGGGCATAATTTTTGTGTTTATTACATGTTTAAAACAAGTTTTTTTGGCCACAACCGAATTTGAGAGGATATTGCCCCCAAATGCCCCCTGTGGCTACCTTAGAAAAGTTTGTTACATGAATGAAATTTATACCAAATTCCGACATAACGTACCTAGTATATGTGAAATTGAAATCAATAGGAAAAATATTAACCCTTTTTGCAGCAAACCTGAAATAGTGCCGTATCTTTATCTTCTCATAAACTGCATGAACGTGAGTTTCATTCACTTTCATCACATTCATTATCTTTCCTTGGTTTGCGTTCATCACTTTCTGAACCACGTGGTTATATTTTTTATCCTTTTTGGCGACTCCTTTGGCCCAGCACCCTAGGCAGCCACCTAGTTTGCCTTATGGTAGCGCTGGCACTATTCCCACCATCACCGAGGCTTACTGAAACATTTCAGGGAGCACAGGCAAGTTTTTCAACAACTCAACAATTTTTCACAAACTCATCTTACCTGAAAATCAAACTTGTTGGATTTTAAAATTTTTTATTTTGTGAAAAAGAAAAGTATTTTTCTCAAAAAAATGTGAGGTACTCATAGTAAAGACCCCGAAGAGGCAGGAAAAATAAATAAATATTGGTGGTCGGTTGAAGATCAAAATCATGCTCTGCTCCAGCTTCAAGTTCCATATGCAACAGAAGTAAGTTAAGTTGATTCATGAAAATATGTTATATTCAAGAATACTTTTGCACTTTTTAGCCACATAAGGTCCTTAATGCCAAAATGCCCATATGATTTAGCTCAGTGCTCTTCAACCTTTTTTGATATGGTGCACCCTTTGAAGATGTTTTGACGAATTCATGCACCCTATTTACTTAAATGGCAAACCGAGGTGAAAAGCGATGTGAAAATCATCCTATAAAGAGATTATTGCACCACAATATTTCATAAAACACACAACAAAATCAAGGAAATAATCAGGGTTCTTTAAGGCGTTTTAGGGACCCGATTTGGGTCCCTAGAATTTCAAATTGAGTCCCTAGAATCAGAGAAAATTATCATCGGGTCCCTAGAATCAGAAAAAATCGGGTCCCTACAGATTCATACCAGGTACCTAACATTTTCCTTAAAAAAAACTGGAAATAATATTTAATGACTTTAGATTTAAAAGTTTGTGATCCACCCTTGTGAACCCTTTCGTAGTGGTGCACCCTAGGGTGCACCATGCACATTGGTTGAAGGGCGCTGGTTTAGCTCACAAACAAATTAAAATGTTACAGTATACTAGTGCTATTACATGTGCAATTGTTACATGTGATGTACCCATACCTAAATTGGTTATATATCCTTTTGTTAATTGATGGGTATCCATGGGCCAAGATAGGCACATATTCCTTTTGTTGCATGACAGTTACCCAAGGCCGAGTTGCGCAAGTCCTTTTGTTACATGAGAAGAAAGCATGGCCAGATTAGGTATTACCTCCCCTAACTTGAGAAATACTAAAGGTATGCAGATTTTGATATATCTGCTCGACAGAGCACATAAAATTGCAGCTACTCAGAATAATACTCTGGAAACATTAATTCTAAGCAATTGTAAAATTAAGTTAAAAACTGCTTTCAGCCGATTAAACCACGTGTCCCTGAGCAGGGTTTTAACCAGTTTTATTAAGGGGTACAGCTTTCAGCCAAATCGTCAAATGGGTCCATGACACTAAAACGGTTGGCAACCACTGACCTAGGTGTTTAAGGGTTAACTCTCCAACACTATTGGCTGGGGAGTTATGGGTAAAACCATTAAAGTGGCTTTGTGTACCTAGGCACACTGTAGGCCACTTTGGGCATCCATACCAACGGAAGTTGTTTTGTGACAATAACACAATGATTTTAATCATCTAATTGTGCGTTTTTCAAATGCATTATCACCTCTTAGGAACTGTTATTTTCAGTAAGGGAAAAAATATGCCAAACTGCCTAATCCAGTGGCAACTAAAGTGTTGATTAAAGATACTAATTGCATCCTTCCACTTCTTTGAAGTACATCTATACAGTAGTTGATTTACTAGATAAAAAATGCCAACTTGCCCAAAAATGCTTGGCAACAAGTGTAACTTAGGCAAAATAAGGCTGTGACACCAAGTGTTATGAGCTTCTAAAGAAATTGCCACTAGCAATGAAATACTTTGCATGAGTTTATAGTGGTTTTCAGGTGCACAGTGGCAGGTGCAGGTTTGGAATTGAAAAAATATGGTGTGTGGCAGGCACAATTCGGGAGAGTGTGCGAGGTGGGAGCAGACAAGATTTCTCAAATTCTTGGAGCCTGTGTGAGGCAGGCTTGAATTTTGTGCAGCAGAAGTCAACAAAAATTAACCTCCACAGGACTTAGCAGACATAATTTTCACCAGCATGTCAAAACCCTTTCACCACGTGTATCATGGGTTTCTGGGCTGTGTGTGAGAGACAGTTGGGCATCAGCAATTATTTTTAACGCTATTGGGTATGCTGGGTTAGTGGGCCAAAGCACCTCTTTGAATACAAAATTGGATTGGTTGACATGATTTGAACTGTTAGTCATGCAAACAATGCTCAATACTGTTTATTCCTGTAGACTTACTGAAAACGATTCAAGGAAATTTAACTTCAAAATTGTTCATTGCTAAATTTTTCACTGAAGATGTTTTTGTGTGATGTTTTTCTTGCTGCATTCACTCAGAAAGATTATATAACACCTTGGAAAACTAGTTTGTACATGGCTTAGCTACAGCAAAAAGTTTTAATGCTGTGGTGCATCTTAACCAAACTTTACAGTAAATATAATGAACAAAAATGCAGAAATGTTATGTACAGTTGAAACGATTTTCACATTTTAAGCTAGTTTTATGGCAAAAGTTTCAGGTTCACGTGAGTGGCAGCATTGGCCAGCTTCATTTATATCACCCAGGGATATCTAGAAACTCCGGATATCCCTGATATCACCCTAGGTTCAATGTGTTGTTATGCATGTTGTTGCTTTATACAGCTGATTTTACAGCATTTAGCAAGATTATTTGCTTTCCAGGAAAGAAGGATTGGCATCATGTGATGGAGATCGACCTCTTATAGTTCAGTTTTGTGGAAATGATCCAGAAGCAATAGTTGAATCAGCATTAATGGCTCAAAGCCATTGTGATGCTGTTGACTTGAATCTAGGATGTCCTCAGGTACATGATATGAGCTGGATCAAGAAATAAAATGTATTTTTGTATTAGTATGTCATAATTGTGTGGCACTAACATTATTATACAATTGTTTCAAATTGATCACATTAATTTGTTTTTTTTCAACCTGTGTTGTATGTTTGGTGTTTTCAGTTGATAGACCCGTACTGTGGGGTCGCTCTCCTGCACTTATTTGTGAAGTTATTGTCATCAGGTTACAGCTCTAGAGTGTTGTTGGTTATCCAAAATAGAAGTATCAGTGCGGCTTTGTTAATGGGTTGCAATCTTAGCCACGGAAAAACTACAAGCAAAATGTCATATATGACATACAAAGTATGAATTTCTTATTCCATTAAGCTACACATTGCTTTTGATTTGAGATTGTAAATAAAAGCTTGTTTTTTGCCAAATGTTTAGTTTCTTGAGCATACACATTTCAGAAAAGCTTTCAGCTTTGCACTAAGCTCATAATAAACTCCATGTGGTTACTGTAGTCTTCTGTCATATAACGTATTTGATGTAAAAGCAGTACTTTACAGTAAACTAACAACTGTGAAGTGGCATGCGGTCATGCACACTTGTTACAGCAGCACTTTGTCATTTCATTGAAAGTCAACTACAAGAAGTTTTGTCATCCTGGTGTTAAATATTCCAAAACCAGCTCGAATTTCTGTATGTTTATATTTTAGATAGCTTGATGGAAAAACATGCAGGAAATATTTTGAATGATTTTAAATCTGTTATTCTATCCAAATCAACTTTAAAAATCTTGATGTTTTTTGGAGAAATTCAGCTTGAAAGGTTGCTTGCTTGCAGAACTTTATGGTAGGTTAATTTCATCTACTTTTAACCCATTTTTTATTAATCACAAGCAGCTGAGTAATAATCAAATTTTGTCCATTGTGTTGCGGGAGATCTACATCAAAAATGGCAGATTGAAAAAAAGCCTTTTAGGTTGACAGGGGACTGAGCTGAATATAAAACAAAAGTTTTGAATTTTGCAAAAGAGGGTGTAAAACTAGTCCTCAAAGTGGAGGAGATACTGAGTGCAAAATGTATCAAACTGTTGGCTCAAAGAAAGTCACTCATGTGTGTTGTGTGCAAAATATGTAAGTCAGTTTGGGTTTCAATAATTTTAGAGAGGGCATTTTAGTTGTCGTGTTGCCATCCAGTTCTGGACAGATGCAACCAGAAGCCACTATCATTTGAAATTATACTTGAAATAGTTTCGTGTCTAAATGAAGTGGAGCAATTGCCCTGTTTTCTATTTCAACGCCATATTTTTCTTCTAAACTTTCATCATAGTTTACCTGCATGTTTATGTTTGAGAATGTGAAGCAATCATCAAAATGGCCTGAGGCTTCCTGTCCAAAACTCCCTTTCAGACCAAACGTGTCTAATTATTTTTGCTACCTTGTGCTATGACCACGGCTTATGTGCCATGTTTCGAAACAGAGAGTTACCAGTCATTTTGATGTGAAATAAGAAGAGTATACATATGTATGCATTAGAACAAGGATTTTAATCCAGGATGTAGCTTTTCTTCGCAAAATCTAGGTAGCAGCCAGGATTAAACGTCTGCTTCTGACGAACTGGGCTTTTTTTCGCTGAAACATTTTGGTCATTTGTCTCGCAGTTGTATTCAAACTCGCTGTAACAGTGTTCATTAGCCTATATTTGCAGAGATTCTGACTGAAATAACTTAATGTTTTTCAGTCATTTCAAAAAGATTTCACTCTATGGCCGAAAAAAACAGTTGATGAATATGTGTAGAAAGCTGTGTTAACAGTCTTCAAGCACTTAACTGCAACAAGCATGTGCGTATATTCCATCTGCTAGTTCTAGTCTATTTACAACACCCAAGCCAAAACTTCCCTCTGAAAATTCTTAGAAAGTCGGTGTGTTTGGACTAATACAGTCAAGTCGATGATTTTTATCCAAGTGATTGAATTTTCAGGCAATTGCTAGGCGTGGAAACTATGGAGCGTTTCTAGGAGAGAAATGGGAATTGGTGGAGAATATCGTGAAAGCGTGTCATGAGCGACTCTCTGTTCCGATTACATGCAAAATAAGGATCTTTAGCGATGTCGAGAAAACGGTCAACTATGCGAAAATGCTTGAGAGGTAAAACTGCACCGGCTAGTAAAAACCAACATTCACGGTTTCAGTAATAGTGTGGAATCGTTAAGCATTGGCTCAGTGGCATTGCTGATCAAAGTCACTTTGCATTCTTGTTTTGGATTTTTGTCTTACCAGAAATGGGCCACCAACTTGTACTTAAAACTGAAATAAACTCTCTTGAGGCGACGCACAGTAGGACAAACATCCACAGCCGTACGTGTTAAAAACACAACAGTTAAAACAGTTGCTTGTTTTCGTAGAGATTGCACNCAAGCCGCTTGTTTCTGCAAATATTGTGTAAATAAATGACAAACATGCCGCACGTTCATGGACCAACACTAACTTTTAGTTCGCTATAGAGCTGGATGTCAGCTTCTCACAGTCCATGGAAGAACTAAGGAAATGAAAGGTCCCTTCACAGGAATCGCAAGCTGGAAACATATAAAAGCTATTAAGGACGCTGTAAGCATTCCGGTTTTTGCCAATGGAAATATACAATACAAGGAAGACATAGAGAGGTAAACAGCTCGAATCCACTAGTTACGCTTTATGTTATCAGATTGTATTTTCTGTACCTTCAAAAACAAGTTCAGATACTGTACATCAGATGAAATTCAAACTTGTTTTTCAACAATACAATCATGAGTCAACAATGTTCTGTGCAAAATGTTGACTCCGAAGATTCTACGACTAACATGATGATTGCTTCCGGAAAAATCTCCTGAAATTCCATTTTTCCATAAGCTGCATCCAGTATAATGCTATATGTTTGGAATACATGACTTATGGTGGGCGTGTGTTTCAACGCACGTATTTTGTGATTAGTTTCAAAAATTCAGGGCAGAGTCTTTGTGAGACGTTCACGGCCAATTTTTTGAGCATTGAAGTAAAACGTAGTACGTTCTTCAATGTGACTGCAGCGTGCGCTTTTGACCGACTGTTGACCCTGTTAAGGCGTAGGAGCAGTAGATACCGGAATATCGAAAAATTTGGAGTTTGGTCCTATAAATTGCTAGAAATAACAAGATTTTAGTAAATCGTTCTTGTGTCCGTTTTAACATGACGTAGTTGACGCAAATCGATTTTCGTTTCGTGTTTTTTTTTCCGTTTCAACGTGTGTGAAATGTCCAGCGTCTGTTCGCTCTGCTTTATGCTTTATTTTTTCACTCCACCAGTTCTCCCCTGTTGCGCCATCGTTGTCGTAAGTTTGGTTGCAGGTCAATGCGATTTAACCGACCGGTAGCTCATTTCAAATTCTTCGACTCAGTTTTGTTGCCTTTCAAATTAAAAAAAACGGACTTTCTACCCTCGTTCGTATGACTTAAAAAAGTTGCGCTGCATTTTCGTGGTTTAAGATCGCAGATGGAAAAACTGCCGTACACCAGGATGGTTACTTTTCTTATAGGTGCATTTCGCAGTTGGGCGTGGACGGCGTTATGACCGCCGAAGGCAATCTCCACAATCCGGCGATTTTCGCGGGCGGCGCGCCCGTTGTTTGGGAAATCGCCTCCGAGTACTTGGACTTCGTCGAACGCTACCCTTGCCCGATGTCCTACTCGCGTGGTCACCTGTTCAAGCTTTGCCACCACGCCCTGCAAGTTCACCACAACGCTCGCGACGCGCTGGCCGCCTCGAAGGAAATGCGCGGCATGAGAAAAGCGCTCGACGTCCTTCGCGAAACTTGCACGACGCAGTGCAGGAGCGGCGCGGAGCCGACCGACGAAAAGCTGCCGTCGCCGCACTGGTTGTGCCAACCGTACGTTAGGCCCCCTCCAAAGCCAGTTCCCCAACCTGCTAAGCGCGAAGCCGAGCAGGGACTCAGCAATCACGTCTCGAAAAAGCGACTGAAGAAGCTTTTGAAGCGCTCGAAAAATCCTCCGGAGTTAAAGATCGATGATTTGGACGCGTCTGAAAAAGCGGCCCGCCTGGCAGCCTTCATTGCCAAGAAACATGCCAGCAAACCCGTGTACGACCTGTGCGTGAAATGTGGCAATCCGGCCAGCAGCAAATGTGTTTTTCTTTCGTGCAAGAGATGTTGTAAAGAACGAGCAAAAGAACTGCAGAGGTTTTGTCGAACTCATCGCCACTTCTCCCCAAAAAG
>JGI24021J15306_10011487_pt1 | contig 10995 bp, 7 predicted proteins | sample Ectturendosymbi1_FD_15306 | JGI IMG/M metagenome (IMG submission 15306)
TTTTACCAACAGTATCCAAAATTTTTGAAAAAATTATTTATGCCAGAGTAAGCAATTTTCTTAACAAAAATAAACTTCTTACAAACTTTCAATACGGATTTAGAAACAATGCATCAATTGAATTAGCTGTATCCGCCATTTATGAAAGTTTTTTGGAAAGCATGGATCAGAGTGAAAGCACATGTGCTGTTTTTCTTTATCTAAGTCAGTGGTTCCCAACCTTTTTTTAAGCCGTGGTCCCACTTGCCGCTTTCAGCAGAACGTTGTGGCCCACCATCAAAGAACAAAATAAAAATCTACTCTCAGTCTTCATTTAAGTACAAATATGAGCAAACAAAATGTGTGCTTTACGACAGTGCTTCTTAACCTTTTCCGGTTTCATTCACCCATGTCATCGATTGCTACATTCCCATGCACCCCTTGCAAAATCGTCGCCAGAAAGTCTTCAAAAGAGGGCTTTACGTTTGTGCAGAGGGGATTGACATTCTAAAATTTGACATAAACTCCACTGATTTATAGTGTTTAGTTTTGTTTGGGGGGGCTACGTGCACCAAAGCCCCCGTGGTAACGGGATTGCTCCATTGTGAATGTATATATATATATGGCCGATGTGACAATAATCATAGCACATCGAGTGTTCATTGTTAGACCACGGTATTAGCTCCACCTCTACTTCATCCACAGCATGCTTTCCGCCATGCAGCAAATTGGCTGCGATCTTCAAATATGATTTGATTGCAGACTCAGCTTCGCAAAATGTTTTTTTTTTCATCAGCCCATGCACTACCTAAGTAAATGAATGGGGCAGAGGGCTTTTTACTAGCAGAGTCGTTTACGATTGATGACTGGAGGGAATTTAACTGTTTATACAAATATTCGTGCATAGATTTTATTTCGGTCATAGACCGACATTATTTTCAAATGGACAAAAAAGTTAAGTCAATTCGGTCAGAAATATAGACTATAGAATACTCTTACGGCGAATTTAAATACTACTATGGTGCAAATGACCGAAATGTCTCAGAGAAAAAAATGACCGAAAAGTCTCAGTGAAAGAAAAAACAGATTCGGGCTGTTGCTTGAAAAATTGTGAGGACTTGTTCTTATGAATGCTGTGCTTGTTTCATAAGTAACACCGAAGTTTTGAAGAAGTCAAACACTGGTTGCTATATTTAAAATAGCAATATGCATTATTGCCCAATATGCATTCAGCAGATCGCTCATAGTTCAATCCTTCACTTCTTGGGTAAAAAATCCATACTCAAGATATCATCATCTCGCTTTCACCTTTCGATTTTTGAAGGGAAGTTATTGTTGACGCTAACCTTCTTTTTTAAACTTGTTTCTATAAATATACTGCGAAGCTGATGAAGATGGCATGTCCTGGTCGATTTCATCAATATATTTACATTTACTTTCATCAAGACAAACTGTTTTTTGTGAGTATTTCGTAGACATTCTGCAGGCATTACATGAGATACAAACGCATATTAGATATTGGAACCAATAACAAACAGGAAACAACAAACAAATGTCACAAATAGGCTACTCTTGCATTTCGATTAGTTAGGCTTGCACTTCCAGTGATGAGCCTACTCTGATATATGTTCATGTCAGAAACTCTCGAAAGTACTGCGATTCTAGCCAATAACTTTTGCACAGGGTACAGGACGCTCATGTAGACGGCAGAGCAGAGATTCCACCCCTCGATTGAATGAAGCATGACATCTTTCGGTAAAATCTATTCACAGTACATAATAGAAGTAGTTAATTGCACCACAAAACGGTTTTTCTGAAGTGATAAGTTGCTGTCTGCTAAGGCACAAAGTTGGAACGCTTGAAGTTTGCCATTTTATTAACGATTGCTGATACATGTTGGGTAAAAAAACAAAGAAAAATACATGTTATGAGAGAATACAAAAATGTAAGAACAGAAATTTCATTAACCCTTCATTCACCCCTCTTCTTTCATTCACCCTTGCAAAAATTTTATTCACCGTGAGGTGAACCATTCACTCGCTTAAGAAGCATTGGTTTACGACAGTACATCGAATTTCATTTACTTTTAGCATCAGCAACATTAAGCAGACTACGAGATAAACTTTAGTGTGAATTTTGCTGTTGTGTGACGTTTTCGACCAGATTGTCAATTCTTGGCTGCATTGTGGAAAGAGCGCATTTAAAATCGCCTGCACAGTCGGTTTCGATTTTTTTTTCACGTGAAGGGTAAAGAAGTCAGATTCACATAAATATATGCAGGGAAAGAGAAGTAACATTTGAGAGCTTCTTTTCTAACATATGGATAACTATCAGACATGAGCATCGGAAGGAGGGAAGGACAGGGACTTGCCCCCCCTTGGATTTTGAAAATTTCAGCAAAAAAGGTTGTTTGTTTTGTTTCGAGTAGGAAAAAACAAATTTCACCACTTTTGCCCCCCCAAGAAGAAATTTTGTAAAATCCAGTAATGGCCCTTCCCTGGAAAAAATCCTTCCAACTCCCATGCTATCAGATACTTTCAGCCAAAAATCGCAAATTGTATTAGCTTCGAAAACGTATTTGACCCCAGAATCTTTTCGAAGTCGATTATCTTGCATGCATACTGCAACATTCTCGACTGCAACAACAAAAAGATTTTTCACCAAAGCCAGGTTGTTTTGATGATTTTGGGAAAGTACAGCACAAATTCCTCAAGAAGCCCTGCAAGGCGTTGAACAAATTCCGAAGCTATGCTATATCAAAATCCATTTCACCACCAGCCGCCGTGGAACAATCTCGAACATAGCAATATTTCCTAACATAGCAATATTTCCTAGCTTTTCGCTGACTAGTTTCAAAGTTGTTCCACGAATGCGCTGAGGGTGTCAATGGATGATTGTCCTTCTCCTTGTGGTTTCAGATTAACTTCTTTGTGTTGTTGAAATATGTCAGCAAGATATGCCAAATGGAAAATAAAATAATTGTATTCGAGACAGGATACCATCATCGCTTATTTTACTTGTATCTCCTTCATCGCTGAGAATTGATGACAATAGAATATTATTTGCATTGTTCAGATTTCTTGTCTAGCTACCACAGGTCAAACTCTACTCACATTTTGGAGCCATCCTGAACAAAGTTGGATGTTTGCTCTGAAAATTGCAGATTTAAAGATAACCTATATTGTTTAGCAGCTCTGTTGCCTATCTCAAATTTGAAATGGATTGTAAGCCATGCGTAATTTTCACTTTGTTAATTTTTTTTGTAGGATTTGCTTGCACATTCATGTTAATGGCTTAGCTTGTCACAATAATATTTCAGAGTTTTGTCTGAGCACATGGGTAAAGTACAATTAAATATTTGTAAACAAGTCATCAAACTCCTGACCTTGGAGATTTAAAATGAGTCCCTTGGAGATTTAAAACGAGTCTTTTGAAAAAATTGAAAGTTAACACTCAATACAAATAATTGTCAGATATCTGGTTAATTATTGAAACTTGAACTAGCCTACATAACCAATGTTTCAACGGTTAACACTTTACAACTTAAATTACAGTAGAACCTATAGTTTTAAAGATGTATAATTGATAAGCCTTGGCTATTTTGCCTCACTAGGCAAAAACTGTTCTGAAGTTATTTTGCCAGTAGTTGTACACAATTGTTTGAAATGATCGCATGACAAGTTTGAAATGCATGACCTACGTAGATATCTGACCGTATAATATCTAATTTTAGAGCAGGCAAGCTTTTAGTAACTTTCTGTCTACATTGTGTAAAGTGCAGGCTACGCGATAACTCAACATGTTGTGTCTCTCTGCATTGTACTTGTCACGTGACCACTTCAACCATATGTGTTCGATCGAAGGCAAAATAGCCAAGGCATATATTTTTGCCTCAAGAGGCAAAATAGACACTATCTTTTTATATGAGTCACTTGGAAGTTTTCAGAGCGTTAACAAGAGTCAGTGTTGCTGTTTCAAAATTTTTGGAGTCGAAGCAGGAGTCCTAAAGCCAGAAGCAGGAGTGGAGTCAGAGAAATGTGACTCTGCTCACCTCTGCCACGGATAGCTGGACGTGATTATAGATTTTACATGGACGGATCAAGACTGAATCAGACTAATCATTTTCAAAAAGTTGCAGATCAGTACTAAACTAGACTCAATTTTTTCGTATCAAAACTAGATTCGGACTGAAAAAGTTCACAATCCGCTCATCTCTGCTGCAGGGGGTCTATAAACAGGATGGGCCAGTGGGTTGCACAACAGAGCAGGCCGGTGGGCTTTACCACAGCGTGGGAGGGCAGACTGCACAACAGAGCAGGCCAGTGGGATATACCACAGGGTGCTGTAATGGAATGCACAGCAGGGGAGGCTGTTGTCTATACCCAGGGTGGGTGGGCAGACTGCACAACAGGGCGGGCCGGCAGGCAGAGACGAACATGAATTTAGCTTTAACTCCTGCAGATTATCAGCCTTTTGATGGATCAGGATTGGATTTTATAAATACTACTTCATTTGATGAACTTCTTCACAACTTTCGCTTATGTTTCAGAACTGTAGAATGTAGATTATGGGCTTTAATCTGTATGTTTCCTTCAGTGGAGTTTCTCACATCCGTCGAAATTGCAAATCATGTTTGTTCAAATTTGGAATATTGACATATCCAGTGATGCAACATAATGAGCGTACAAGCCTGCTCTAATGGATTTGGATTTTATAAATTCTCATGAAAGAAAATGATCGTCGCGGTGCGTGGACCTGGCCCGTAGCTAGGTTTTATTGGCAAAATACATTTTTCGGATGGCAAAACTTGTTTTATGTTTGAAACAAATTTTTTAGGCACAACATAATTTGGGGGGTTTATGCCTCCCATGGTTATGGGCTGGCTTCAATCCTTCGATAACAAGGTTTCATAATGGAATGATTGACTTGATTCTGCTTTCTTGCAAATGCTTGTCAGCATTTGCATTTCACTACGATACCACTAATAATCACCGTCAGTTATATGACAATGATTACACATACTTTTTTGAAGCTCAATCAAAAATTTTCAATTGCAAACTACGACCCTACTATAGGCATTTCTAGGAAAAAACTTAATAATTAGTACGCAATGTGCATCACAAATTTTCAGAATGTGAAGTACCCCACACAAAAACGTACAGCCTCCTATTGAAGACTTTCCGGGGACAGTTCTGGCTGTGTTTCTTATTCAAATTTGCTCAGAAATTGTGCAAAAAGTGCATTCCACGTTTGAATGATCACAGATGTCGTCATACCACCAATCAACGTTTGAATGATCACAGATGTCGTCATACCACCAATCAACGATGATGTCAGTACAGGCGCGGATTTACCATTAGGCTAAAAAGGCTTAAGCCTAGGGCCCCCAAAAATTTGGGAGCAAGGACAATTTCAGGCGTTTTGTAAGCAGTTATATTTGTGCTTTTGTTTTGATTCAACGCACGCTTTTTTACTATACCACTAACAAAAGATATCTATCCCTCCACCGCCCAACTCAACACATTTGTAACGCTTAACATTTATTTGTTTATTTCTGTGGTCAATAAAGCCGGTTTTCGCGCTACCGTCGGGTGTCACGCCAAATTTCTGACCTCTGCAAAATTTCAAAACTATTATTGTTTGTCAGTTGTTTTGCTTCTCACAGCAAAGGAATAAAGTTTGCTGATTATCTTTTTTGATGTGTGTTGTGCAAAAGAAAACTTTTTGGTTAGATGTCAGATACCCACAACATGCTAAACTACGGGAATAACAATAATCACCGAAAAATATTGGAGGTGTTCTTAGACCTCAATTATTTATGATTTTCTAACCCTAACCCGACACACGTACCTAAACACCAAAACTCTGAGCCCTAATCATCACTTTTGTCAGGGAATTTGGCATGCAGAATATTACTCCGTGCATGCGCACATGGTGTGAGGTCAGAAATTTCGTAAGTCATAAATTTCGCTTGATACGTTTCGGACTCGAACCATTCAGTTGGAAATTTTGAAAAATTCGTCAAGCGTGAATTTCAAGACGCGCTTGAATTCCACTGGCCCGAGGTCTGCAAAGTACAAGTATACCAGAGGTGACCACAGATCCGGAGTTCCGGAGTCGACTCAGTCAGAAGACGGCGTTTCTCTTTCGAACCCGGACCCGGAGTCAAAAAATTGTGAAAACCGGACCCGGATCCGAAGTCACTTTTCAATTTTGGCAGTCTGCTTGGTCATAAAAGCATGAGTAAATGCCGGGTTGGATCAATCGTAGCCGGAGTCTGAACAGGAGTCGGATTCTCAAATTTGAAAAATTCCGGACCTGGATTCGGATTCAAAAATTTTGGAACAAGAGCGGAGTCGGAGTCTGAAAAAGTAACTCCAGCCACCTCTATAGTACACAATGTGGAGTGGTTTACGAGTGTACTATGGAGGTTTGGTAGGTGACTTGAAGTTTGGTAAATTTTTTTGAGTTGTTACTCAGTTTAGTGTTTATGCATAATAAGCTTTGTGGACTTAGTTTCTAATAGAAGTTATTAGCCTAGGTCCAATCGTAATAAGTTTGTGTATGTGCTCATTAAAGTGACTGTTGAGTCTAATTGCGTTGGTCTTGTTGAGTTCAGTACAGCATTGCGTTACATAAGATTTGCTGTATAAAACTTTGTGTTGATCCATGGAAGGCCCGTAACCGAGGGGGGCATTCGGGGATAGGACCCCCTTTATTACTGACTTGATTTCAGGCAAGCCAGCAGAGGTGATCACGGACAGGATCAGCATTGGATATCCTGCAGGATGCTTGCGATTTTTTCGNATCAGGATGCGGTTTGGATATTCATTTTTGAAAAAAATTGGATCAGGACAGGATCAGGATATTGGTTTGATTTCTATAACGATATTTTCCTGAGAGTGATTCAAGATGTCACAAATGATGGTGGCAGTGTTTTCTTGGATATGGTTTTTATATTGTCAGTATGTGCTGCACTCACCGTAATCAATGGTAATTCTTGTTACTTTATCGTTAATTTTTTCCGGCCAAGTGGAAGTAGAAAGCTGCTCTTATATTGCTGGTATGCTGCTTTGTTTGTTGTGCTGAATGGCATATGTGCGTGTTGTGCAGGCTAATAGTCTATTTCAGCGGTTCTCAACTGGGGGTGCTCGTACACCCAGAGGGTGTGAGAAGGGACTTCTTGGCGTCCGAACTTCTCTGATAATACAAAAAACAATACATCAAATGGTTCAAGGGGTGCAAAAATGATTTTTCCTTCCGGACGGGGTGCGGGCTTAAAAATTAATTGAGTACCCCTGGTCTATTTCATGGGTGGCCAATTTGTCTTCGACTGGGACCGACTATAAGATTTCTTGATAACTCGTGATCGACCGGTTGGTAATTTAGTCACAAATACAATATCATATGCCAAAATTGAGTATCACATGTGCACATGCAGTGCACCATCGCCTTTGATGCACAGACAGAAGGCAAAGTGTCTGTTGCGCCTAGAGCATGATTGTCACGCAATAATCGGCCGAGCTAGCCTAAGGTCAGCCACTGCAATAGGCACCGAAGAATATACGTGACCAACCAACTGATGGATATTTTTATGTACTTTCTGGAATATTGATTAAAAAATGTTCTTTTTAGGTATCTTGTCAATCCAATGCAAAACCAGGCGCGATCGACCAAGCGACACCCGGCAATCAATCAGTTGATGAGATCGACCAATTGGCCACCCCTGGTCTATTACAGCGTTTAAAGCTACATTTTTTGGTTAGAATTTTGAACATTCTACCCAAAGTTTCATACAGTCTGAGTTTATAGTTTTTGCAAGCTGCATACTTTTATTATATTTCAAACTGTAATCTCCTCTCAGAGTTACAAAATCTATTTGCTTTATTTTACCAACTGATTGAATGCAGGAGCTCTTTTGCAGTTAGCTGAATCAGAATGCTTAAATTGGTCACATAACAAGGACTATATCCTTGGATTAGCGGATCGTCTTTGCCGTGTAACCTAAAACCTTAACCCAAATGGCAAACCTGTGTCTGATTTTCAAAACTTATTAAAAAAAGTACTGGGGCTTACATCAAAAGTTTTCCCATAAAAAGAGTCGTCTCTATTAGCAGAGCCGAAACAACAATGCTGAGAGCCCAAACAACGACCGCAGGCACAGCAGGAATTCCCACTCGACCAGATTCATTGCACCCAATGCTAGTACCACGAACTCAGTGTTATACGTGGACAAAGCCAGACACACTACAGTTAAAATGAAAAAATTACCACAGCAGAGCAATACCTCTGGCGGCAAAATGCACACTATGTTTATTTTTTCCTATTGAAAGTGCACAACATGTGATGTTATTTTTATGGATTCTTCAGAAAATGACAGGGTGTTTTTGTTTGGAAGTGGATATAAGTCTGCTGGTAGTGACACAGTTAGAATAAAATGCTGAGTTTACAACATTAGCAGCACTGTCATGGTAGTCATGTAGACGTGTCTTACTGTGTAAATGGTTTTCGTATTGACTCTGGCCATAATCGGGCACCTTTCGTTGAAGTAGTAGTGGTTGCACTTTTCATGGTACCATTTTTATTTATTTTTTCAAAGTTTCCAAATTTTGTGATCAGATTTGTGGTTTAGGTTTAAGCGTCAGGTTTAGGGGTTAGGTTTAGGGTTCAGGTTTAAAGTGTCAGGTTTAGGTTTACTACGTTTCTACCAAGCGTAGTGCAGTCTACTGTGCACTCGTAATGGATTAGTATTATGCTACAGGTGACGGATGAATAAGTTTTAAAAAATGAAGGTCCACTGGTGGACCTATATAACCACTGCCTGTTTGTTGCATATTTAGCCAATGTCCCAATCAGATACGGATGGATATCGGATACTAAATTTCAGAAATTTTCGGATAAGGATTGGATATGGATATGCAAAAATTTTTTCGGATATGGATTAGGAGTTAAAAAATCAATATCCGCTCACCTCTGCAAGCCAGTAACCCTGATCAGTACTTGGGAGAAATGGTCCCTAAATTTTTTTGTGTCCTTCCAAATTTTGTGCTTAACCCTTTCAGTCCTGCGAAAGCCCCAAATCTTGCAGAGCTTTGCAATCCTATAACTCGCCAGGCGATGGAGCTAGAGAGCTATCCAAATCATACACGGATTCAGCAAGTCTTGCAGTCAAAATCGAAATAAAAACGTTTTTCGTTTTCGGTGGGGGAATTTCTGGAGGTGACGTCACAAAGAAGGCATGTTTTGGAAATTTTAGCCACTTTTGGCCGGCCCTGGGCCCCAACCCATTGACCCACTCTTTTGGCTCAAAATTTAGTTAAAAACTAGGTCAAAATCTGCGTCTATAGAGCCCTGGATTGACTTGCTAGCATATCTGTAGCCAAAATTATGGGTCAAAAACCCAGTTTTTGGCCTAATTCCAACCTTTTCAGAAAAGGCATAATTTGCCCTTTCAGGGAAAACTTTGGCCAGCCATAACTCGGCAGCAGATTGAGCTAGAGAGCTGTTCAAATCCCGTAATGACTAGTGGCGTTGTGTAGTTAAGAATAAATTTTTTTTTTAAATTTGGTTGGGGGTTTTGGGCCAGTGGGATCATGACAGGGGGAATTTTTTGGTTAATTATATGATGTCATCATCCGATTCCACGCGCCAATATTTTGGCTCGCAGTATTTTTTATTCTAGGGCAGAATACGCGTTTTTATAGCCCTTGGTTGAGTTTTTAGTGTTTCTGGTTCAAAAGTTATGCCAAAAAACAGCTAATTGGCAATGGGCTTTTCTCAATACTTTTGGGGGATTTCCCAAATTAATTTTAAGTTTTTTGGCTCTAATCTTGGAACCAGGAACGCTAAAAACCTGTTCTGACCCTTCAAAGTTCCAAATAGTAACCAAAAAACAGCTAAATTAAAAAAAAAATTTACGTCATTTAAATGGCTCCTGCGGGTCTTAAAGGGAGGTCGGGCAAAAATTCTGACATCAGCAAAAAATAACATGAACATCCTATCATTATATAAGCATTAGAACTTGTTCCTTTTGTTTGTATCGTGGACAACTTCTATCATTTGCAGCGTTTTTGCCGTGACATTTCGACAGTTTAGCGCCGCTGACGGGCATACATTCCAGCGATGCTGTTCACCACATTTGGAACAACGTTCCTTACCCTTACAGTGGTTTGCCACGTGGACGAATCGATTGCACTTGAAACACTCCATGGGTCTGGGGATTTACGACCTGATTTTGAAATTTAAATAACCTATCCTGATCTCCGATGCAAGGTCTGACTGGAAATGGAGAAGAACCGCTATGGAATCGAGCAATTCCAATTCACCAGCAGGTTTGTACTGGAACCTCTTTACGAATTTCACTTGCGGTTGCAAATAGTCCAGGATCTCAGCTGCCTTGATGTCTAGGGGAACATTATATATCACCCCTTTGGGGCCTACTGGTTGGCATAATGTGGTCTGTATGGGAGTTGAGATTTTACCATCTGTCAGCTGACTGCAGCTCATCATCGTTTTGACTTGTTGCGGATTGGTACAAGTGACCACCAGATTGTCATTTTGGAGTGGAACGTAGGACTCGTACGCACCAATGCACTTTTTTAGACAGTTATCTATATAAATCGGGTTAAATGACTTTAGCTGACGTTCAGTCTGACTTTGCAGAACAACAGGCAGTACCTCGCCCGCATCATCGCCACTACTTGACGTGGCCCCTGTTTTTCGTTTTCGCTGTACCTTCTGTGGACGTTCTCGATAATAATTGGATGATTCCAGCGAATCCTCATCCATATTGAGGTGTTCAGCACACCTACAAACCCCAGCTGGAGTAATGTTGGATTTATTTGAAAAACGATAAGCTAAACTAAAAAGGAAATGGACCTAACCCTATAACCCTCATACCAGACACAAAAGATACAAAACTCTGCAATTAAACCAACAGGTAAAAAGAATGAAGGTAAATTTAACATTCTTGGCTGGAACTCGGTGGTCAAATCAAAACACCAAATTGCAAAGGCA
>JGI24021J15306_10011488_pt1 | contig 10995 bp, 5 predicted proteins | sample Ectturendosymbi1_FD_15306 | JGI IMG/M metagenome (IMG submission 15306)
AACAAAATGTTGATATACGAAGTTCTAAAAATTCGAGACTTCAGCAAACTATTGAGGCTGCTGTTCGCGACCCCACAAAAACTCCTCCGCGACCCACCGGTTGGGAACCACTGCACTACACAGTGCACACATTTCCAGTGATTACGCAAAAAGTTTATTTGGAAACTCACATCCCTCAAGTATTACTTACATCAGAATGTATAGGTGTTGGGTCAGTCTAATATAGCATTTATCAAAACAGTTTTATGTTGCCGAAAAAAATGGAATAGTAATATTTTCCTTCAGTGGTAAATTTTTCAGCGCATGAAAAGCCAAAAAAGAGCCACAAGGCCAAGCAATTTGTTAAGGCCAACAAACTTGAGTTGATGCCACAAAGCCAAATAATTTTTTTTAAGCCAACCAATGTGAAACGAGGCTAGATTTCTGAAATTTGGTCTAAAAAGAGCCATTCTGGCATCCCTGACTTGCCTCTGCAGGCAAATGATCGGGCACGAGTGATCTGCAATCTCATCACTGCATGACACCAGAACAGTGAACCTGGCTCTTGTGCAGTGTTAGTGTCGTACCGGCTAAAAAACTGTCATTGCAAGAAATAAATCAATTAGATGGAATTGAGCTATACTGACGTCAAGTATTCTAGAAAACTTTGGTTCTTAGTCGCGATTTACAGGAAGGGGCAAATGCCCACTGTTTTGACGTACCACGAGTTCATAACTTTTGCTTGAGTTCAGTGTAAAAGCGCACCCGTAATAGTCATTCTCTTCGTATTTACATGTTCAGCAACAATGCTGACCTCAAAACTAATAACAGAAATTATATTTCACCATTCTGAACTTTATGTGTGCGTGAACAGCTGCAGTAAATTTGTTTCAAGTCGATCTTGATAAATCATAAAATTACTTATGATACTGTTATGTAAGGGCACCTGTGCCCCCGTTTCACCCTCTTTCAAAGGGCAGGGGGGCAATGCCCCCGTCATGAACCCCCTTCCCGGCGTCCCTGGTTCCATGAGAAGTTCTAGGTTAGTAATTTTGTGACCTGAATTTCGACAATCAGGTCCATGGAGATGCTCAGTTTATAGGTCGAATTAATATAAAACGCATGTAACAGTAACTGAAAAGTTCACAATTATAACTAATGCACTCAACGGTGTTGCATAGTTTTACAATTAGAATTTCGCAAATATAGTCAGCATTTGTTTAAATATCCCGCAATAAAAATCATCATAACTGTCTGCAAAACTACATCACATCCATTTCAACATGAAGTTTGTCAAACCATCAAATCTCAAAAAATTTTTTAAACGCCAGATCTGTTGTCGTAACAGCATACTGTAAGTTGAATCGCTGCTGTAAAAGCATCCACAGTAGCGTAGTGCATGCATTGTTAATGCTGTTGATCTGGCGATGGATCTGCTTCTATCAAGCCAGGCCAGAGAACACAGATGAGAATCAGCCTATCACCAATTTAAAACCACGAACCTTCGCCAACACCACATTCACCAGTAAACAAGTAAAAAAGTAAAGTTTTCACCAGAAGATTGCTTTTCTTCTCAAATTTATATGATGTAAGCAGAATGATCTGTCAACCAATAAGCTGAGCATTTTTCTGTTGGTTATATATTTCGCTAACCATGCCAAATTTGTCTTTTCGTGGCCAGCGTGAATTGTCTACGGGTTTGCAATTGCAACAAAAAGATCAAAACCACACAGCCACCAGTCACTGTTGCCTGACACGTAGCCAAGTGGGGGCGAAAAGCTCCGCCATTCCCCCAATTTTGGACAGTAAATACTAAATTGTTGAGCAAAAATTGTTATGGCCGCGTAAAACCAATTATTTAATCTACCAAGCTGTAGATAGCAACTGTTTTGCCAAAGTTTCCGCGTTAGAGTTATAGGCGTACGCAAGGGGGTTGGGGTTAAAACCACCTTGAACATGATATTTTACAAAACTTTATTCCCTGCGCAAAGGAGAATAATTGTTTCCGCATACTTTTTGCTTGTTAATTTGTCGACTTAATGCAAATACCACGGAATAAATTTGCATGAAAATTTCAAGGAACAGTGTAAATGGGCCAAAAAGTAATAGTTAGATTTCGGAGGGAATCTCCGTTATCGTCTGCATCCAGAAACCATCTCACTACTTTCTGCAGACCTTTCGCGCACTACGCATGTTTAAGATAGTGTTCCGCGATAGTTCACTTTATCCGAAACAATTGCCTTTATTTTGTCTGCTAAGGCTGATCTGCGCAAACGCTGATCCCATTGGCTACATTAGCAATTTCTGTAGCATGATGGAACTGTTGCATGAGTTGAAAAAGAGCTTATTTAAACATCGAAGCATTCGGGAAGTTGATAATGTCTCAGCAGGGAAAAATGAAAACTAAAAGTTTGCTGGACTTCTATACATAATAAAAAATTGAAAGTTTTCTTGCATACTTCATGCGTATTCTCAATTATTGTGTCGTTTTGCAAGATTCGATCTTCCAAACCGGGGTGTGCGCCAGCCGGTCCATCCACACACTTTCTATGCTCGACTGCCCGTATTCGACAAGACATCAGCGCAGCCTCATTTTGCAGCTGTAAATTGCTCGGACGCAGTGATGAGTGTTTTACTCCCCTGTTTTAACGTGCAGCCTGATATTTTCGCAGTTATGAAATGCTGTGTCATAGCGTTGATTGTATTTTCCTCCAATATCCTAGCTGGGAGCGCTGATAGTTTATATTAAACAATAGCGTGCGCAAGGCGGAGTTGGGTTGGGGTTAAACCCTCCCCTTGAGCTGGATATTTTACAAAACTTTAGTACCTGCGTAAAGAGGATTAATTGTTTTAGCATGCTTTTTGCTTGTTAATTTGTCGACTTAATGCAAATACCACGGAATGAATTTGCATGCAAATTTCAAGGAACACTGCAAATGGGCCAAAAAATAATAATTAGATTTCGGAGGGAATCTCCGTTATCGTCTGCGTCCAGAAACCATCTCACCATTTTCTGCAGACCTTTCGTGCACTACGCATGTTAGATTGTGCTCCGCGACAGTTCACTTTATCCGAAACAATTGCCTTTATTTTGTCTGCTAAGGCTGATCTGCGCAAACGCTGACCCCATTGGCTACATTAGCCATTTCTACAGCATGATAAAACTGTTGCACGAGCTCAAAAACAGCAGTTGTTAACATAGTAGCATTCAGGCATTTTATAATGTCTCAACAGGGAAAAAGAAAAACGAAACGTTTGCTGGATTTCCTGGCCCGTAACCAGCTTGGGACACCAGGGGGGTGAAGAGTTTTCTAAGAAGGGGATCTACCACAATCGTAAGAAGGGGATCTACTGCGCTCTACCACAATCGTAACACTATGTGCAATAGTTTAAAAATACGTCCAACACATTTTTCCCGTGGGGGCGAAAATTTTTCTAAGGGGGGCTTCACCCCCTGGTTACAGGCCTGTGGACTTCTATACATCACAAAAAAACAAACATTTTCTTGGGTACTTTATCCGCTTTAGCATAATTCGATCTTGCAAACCAGGGTGTGCGCCAGCCAGTCTAGCTGCACACCTTCAATGCTCAACTTCCCGTACTTGACGAGATCTTAGCGCAGCCTGAGTTTGTAGTTGTAAATTGCGCTGACGTAGTGATGAGTGTCTTTCACTCCACTGTTTCAACGCGCAGCCTGATATTTTTGCAGTTATGAACTGCTGTGTCGTAGCGTTCAGTTTGTTTTTCTCCAATAGCCTAACTTGGAGCGCTGATGGTTTATATTCAGTGCAATGACACATGAAATAAGGGGAGTGGATGTAGAAAAATATGCATATTATGTCAACAAACAGCCAAAACGTTGGTTTGGAAACATGGAAATTACGTCAATTTGTGACGTCACAAACAGCGCACACCAAATACAAATGACCACCGTATGACCCTGAACCAAACCCCCCCATGAAAATTTTCTGCGTACGCCTCTGCGTACGAGGTGGGGAAAGATTCGGGCAAGATTAAAAAATTTCAGGAAAAACTTCCCGATAGGTTTGGGCAAGTTGCTTAAATAGAATCATCGCCCTGCAAACCTCTTCTATTCGTTCCGCTCACATTGGCACAAAATTCGAACGAATTGAAAATTTTGACCCCCCCAAAGCCAAAGGTTCCCGTATGCATGGGCGTCGGAAGGAAGGGGGCTGTGGGCACCAAGTCCCCTTAATTTAAATTTTAGCAAAAAAAGGAAAAACTTCAGCAAAAAAAGGTTGCTTTCTTAGTTTCAAGTGGGAAAATTTAAATTTCACCACTTTTGGCCCTGCGCACTTGGATCAGTAGGCTATTAGTGGGCCAAGGCGCAATACTTTGTCTATCGCATCCAAGGCCCGATGACCTCGGCCAAAAATGCCTAAACCTACCTCATACATGACGTCACACACAAAAATCTCAAAATCCAAAACTTTCCAAATTTTTTAAAAATCCAAACTGGAAGACTTGCCGGCTCTTTTGAGGGTTTGAACAGCTCTGTAGCTCAATAGGCTGGCGAGTACTTCGAAATCTCAAAGTGATGCAAAAAACGTGGCTCACGCGAGATTTGAAATTACGAATGTATCGTACACTGGCGCCGAAGGTCTTTGCTTGAATTATGTGCGCTAAATTGAAAAAGAGAAATGGTCTGCCTTTCCTACTGAAATAACAGTGGTCCTGTTAAAAAGGCTCTGACGAAGACAAACCGCAACTGAGAATTACAATAACGCATAACGACTGCTCCTGTGTGCAAGGTGACTAAAAGAGTCCTGGAAAAATAATTTGGTGAATATTTTTTATGCAGAAAACATTCCATGGCAGAAACACAAATATGTTGCGTAGAAATTTTCTTCATTTTAAATAATTTTAGTATTGCTGTACGATTCTGTTAAATTTACAAATCTGGACTGTAAATCTTGCTTTCATCTTAGTCTCCATTGCAAAACACAACACAATGAATTAGGACGCATTGTACAGACATTCGTGTCACAACGATTTCCATAATGTCTACGCTAGTGGCATTGTGGCATTTAATAATAATCAAAAGCATTATTGCGATTAAATGCTTAGTTTACAACGTGACGTTTCAAAAATATCATTGGAAAGTAGGTCACGTAGCCTACATGCGATACAGTCAAAATTTACGACAAAGTTATTCCTTCATATAGTTTTGCTCAGAGAAAAGTTCCTTCAAACTTGAGCTTTGAAGCATTATAAAATGACTTGGTTTTACCCGTCACATAGCTGAGCTGATGCATTCGGTTCCGTTTCCAATTTAAAAGAGGTTGAATTGCTTTGCTGAATTGCTTTTGTAACAAATAGCGATGTTGTTTTCTTAATTAATGTTGACGTTGAAAGCGTTGGAAATAAATTAAGCAGATGTTTAGTCCCCAACACCCCAAGCTATATTCAGAAATGGCTTATAAAGGCCTTCCACATTTTCGTTTAACGCTTGGGAAAGCATGAAAAATTCCTCGCAAAACCTAGACGAAAAATGTTTTCAAGTGCCTTTATCCGTTGTGAGAATTAAATGGGCGTGAAATAAAGGGGCACGCTCCTTTTTCTACACAACTCCCGCCTCAGTTACACTAAATAAGCATTGCAGTCAGTAAGGGCAGTAAGCTAAAACGACAGAAGCGGGAACGTGCTTGAGATCTTCGTATATATTTCTGGAATCTATACGATGCATTGTTAGGATTTTAATGCTGAGAGAATGAAAATCACGGCATTAAACAAAATGTGGGTCCTTAGTCGAACTTTTTCTTGGCAACAACGTCAGTGACATGTACGAACAAGTTGCAACGTCGTAACTGCAGCGTTGACAGAAAGGCACGACCTGCGAAGAGAATGAAGTCTTAAACGCGAGGCACAAACTTTGAGATGACCAACTTCCTACAAAAGCCAATACGTATCTACTGCTTTTGCTCAGTATCTTGGTATCATCCTCGATGAGAAACTTTGTTGGGATCCTCATATTCATCAGTAGGCTAGTGCAAAAAAACTATCTCATTCTGTAAGTTTAATTCAAACCCTGCACCAGCTTGCCACGTCTTTAACCAGAAGTGCTACCATGACGCATTTACTATCGTTTTTATATCCCCATTTCACCTGTGGTATATTTAGTTGAGGTTAGGTAAACACAGCTCCATTGCGGTCATCATACAAATTCATCATTAAATTGCCTGATGTTATTAATAAAAACTGATCAAACCACCTATAANCTGACCAATTTCAAATGTTCATAATCAAAATATTTTTNAATCAGAAGCAGAAAANTTTATATACAGATATGGCGAGATGTCACCACAAAACTCTTTTAAAATGTGTTTGACAGATACTTCGTTGTATTTACAAGATTCTTCGCGTGGAAGTCCAAGAAGATTGCACCAAGAATAACAACCTTCTTCGAAAGCAATTTGGTTTTCAGGGACAAAAATATAGTAACAACATCCTAATGATATTAATTTGTCTTTGTTCCCATGTTTTCCAAGTAACTCAAAAATATTTGCTAAAACAAAACTAGCCATACCCAACAACAATTGCAAAGTTCAGGTGGCATTGAAATGTATTTTAATAAAAATTGTATTCAGTTGTGAAAGTCTTGGCAACTGTATTCAGTTGTGAAAGTCTTGGCAAGTAGTAGCTTCGCTTTGTTGTGTTTTTTTTGTAGTTTTAAGGAGTAAGAACTTAGATTTTGCATGTTTTTTTAACAAATTTTTAAAATTTTTTAGTTGCAGTATTCATTTATTTTATTTTACAGCAATCGACGACGGGCCAATTGACTGAGGGTATTCAGTTGGGATGGAGTGAATAACTGTTCTTGTAGGTGAATATTTTGAACAGAAGTTAACATAACCTGACGTGAAGCAGCGATTAAGTCACATTCGAGCAAAATATGACACTCAGTCTTCGAAAGACCACACGAACACAAGTAATAATATTTGTTATCAGTGTTCAACGGACTGTGACGCAAGCGAAGCATACACAGCCAAGATGTGGCACCGGGATTCACACCACAGAGACGCAGTAACTACTGCGACTCTCCACAGATCAATAGCGGATCCAGTGGGGCAGTTTGAGGCAATTTCCTCCCCAAACGGTTGTAGCGCTCACTTGAGTGGCGCCCCTTTTAAACCAATGCGCCCCTTTTTGATGACTATCGAAGTAGAAACAGACGTAAAAAATACTCTAACTTATAATATGTTTTACACTTCGTTGAACTTCACGATTTACGTGCCGGACTTTCACCCAGTCTCTATTGTCGAATAGTGTCAACAATCCAGTTCTTTCGTAATACTATTATTCCGTTATTCCTTACCCGCATGAGAACTTCCCATTCTGGCTCAGATTTACTGCGTCACGCCTAGTGATCTTTCACTAGATCTAGTGATTTTTAGACTGATCTAGTGATTTTTCACTGCAATCTATTGATTTTTTTCAAAGCATGTGTTTGAAGAAAAACGGTTGTCTTTTTCCTAACTTTTCAGCTCTTTTTAACTAGTAAACATTTGATTACGTGAATCCTTATTTGAATATTTGCAGTTTGCACCAACAGAGGGAANAAGTGTTTCTAATGTGAGTTTCGTATTGTTTTNACTTCTGTGCTGTTTATTGCTGCAGAGATGGCCATGACGGTATTTTCATTTCTTTGCAGGANCACTGCAGTGGAAATAATATNTTAAATATTAGGTTGATTGCTTTAAAATATTCGACGAGTTATGTCGTTTTCAGCTCTTGAGAAAAGCCTGAAAACTGTTGGTATGAGATTTTGCAGGCTTCAGCATGATCTGATTTAACAAACTTGCAAATGATATAAAGATTTTTGGGTGATAAAGTAAATAACTAAATCATTTCAAGCAAAATGCGAACATCGACGCAAAAATTTTAAATGAAGTTGATTTTTCAGGTCTAGTGAATTTTTTTGCGAATCTAGTGATTTTTGCAGAGAACCCTGTGGCAGCACTGCTCAGATTAGGTAATCGCAACCGCGGACGCTTTCGCTTGCACAGTTCTTGACTTGCTGCTCGGCTGTGCAAATTGGTCTGCGTTGCTACATTGCGAGTTTATTTTTAATGCCTGATGGCAACACTGAAAGGAAAGCCAGTGGTGAAAAAAGGAATGCAATATGTCAAAGTTATAACTCACGCAAGACTTTACTGCAGAAGCCTCCAAAGCGAAAAAACAGTTGCAGGACTGTAGCCAGTACAATCCGTTTGTCCGCAGTAGGTCTGCATCGAAGTTTTGCAACATAAAGGCAAGCGGATGAGTTTCTTGTCAGTAGTAATGCCCCTGATCGAACCATAATGCAGCGTGTAAAAAGCTACCTACGTTAGCAAATACCTTGCCGCCATCTGTCAAAAACGCATGGAGCGTACTCCACTAGCTCAAGGAATTATGTATATGACTTAACAAATAACAGTGCAGTTGTGCAACACCTCACTGCCTTAACCAGGAACCACAGCTTAGCATTCAGTTACTACTTGGCAGCACGACGAAATTATAATTGGTTTTACGCGGTCATGACAATTTTTGCTCAACGGTTCAATATTTGCACTCCAAAATTTGGTGGAAGACTGCATCTTTCGCCACCTCCTAGTTGTAACAGTGNCTGATGGCTATGTGGCTTTGATCCTTTTGTTGCAATTGCAAACCCGTACAGACAGCTCACGCTGGCCACGAAAAGACAAATTAAGCATGGTTAGCGAAATTTGCAACGGACCGCAAAAATCGTACCTTATCGCTTAGGATTGCCTAACTTTTTTGTCCGCGGGCCACATACGAGTAAGCTATTAAAGTTAAACATTAGTTCCACTTCCAGGGACGGAAATCTCACGTAATTGGCGTAGCTAGAGGTTTGTGCCAGGGAGGGAAACTTAGCTGAAAGTAGACCCACTGACCACTGTACGGGGCTAACTAGCCAACACTCAGAAAAAAACTTGACAAATGACGATGAATCCGGATGTGGATTGCTTTACTAAAACCCTAAGTCACTGGAAAATGCTCAGAAAAACGCAAAAAACAACAACCTATTGAGCAACAAAAGAAAATTAAAACCACATTATAAGCTAAGTGGGGTCCCATTTTTTAGCTTGCCAGGGTGGGCAACATTCAGGCTTGCCTAGGAGGGAGATTCGTTCTTCTGCCTAGCCGTCAGTTACGCCACTGAATGTGACTGTTTTGGGATGTATTACATTCTACTTACCAAATGAAGTTTTTCGTAAATATATTAATTTTCATTATTGACAACATGTCTTCGTGGGCCAGATTTGGCCGGCGCCCGTAGTTTGGAGACCCCTGGGTTAGATAATTCCGCTTAAATCACATACATTTGAGCAGAAGGCCAACCAAAGGTAACCAGTTTTGTGTGATGTCCTACAATCGTCGCAGGCAACCTTGGATATTTAAACAATTAAGATTTTTTGGCGCCCCCCTGTTTGACTGCCAACCCAAAAGCCTGGTCTGGATCCGCCACCGCCACAAATTAAAGCAGTTACTTTGGAACGAAACAAATTTGGTCGTAATGATTTAACAGACGTAGGTACAGAATTCCATAGTCTTGAAGCTTTTAGAAAAAATAAACTGTAATAGAATACCGTTTGACATGAAGGAAGTTGAACATTCATAGTAGCGTAGATATTTATTATGTGATTCTCAATAGCTTGTCGTAGATTTTGTGGAAGAACAATTCTGACATAGGATGAAAACAAATGAGGAAACAAACTCAACAGGCAAAACGGACGTCTAGCTGCTGTGACGAAATAGCACTTCAGATTGCATAAACTTGATGTGGATTGCCGAATTATTTCGAGTTGATTTAAACTTCTTGATAAGCTGTGCATCGTTTGACCGACAGTGCTCTGACATTGTGAAAAAACACACTACTAGTGAGGTTTGGGCATCGTTTATGAATAGAATATTTGTTTCAGTGGCATTTTTACCTGCAGCTAAACAGAATTCAAATTTTAGTCTTCGAAAACTCATGTTCACTTTCTATACTTTAGCGCTGAAAGAAAACCAGGACATAGTTGTTACCCAAATAATAGATAGAAGTTGCTTGTGGTGCATCATTGCATTCACAGCGTGACAATGAATGTCAAAAGGAGTCAAGTCACATTCAGGTTAGCGACAACTTCACGAATTCGTGCTAATTCAATTGCACAACCTTGTTCTGCACATGTGGATAATATCAACGAATGACCCGTTCAACATGTGTTGCACCAACGGCATCTGTGCACGTTTGAAGCACATATTATTCAGCATTAAATTATGATTTATCAACTGATTTTTCGAAAATAGACGGAAGTATTGAAATGCTCATGAAAATCCTACTTTTATCCTAATGAATAAATTGCATGAGAACACAAACAAAATTGCTTACGACGTTTACGTTTACTAGTTTTAGTTGAACGTATAAGCTATGGTTACTGATTCTCACGACTTTAGAGATGTCACAATTTTTCGTAAAAGCTTTACGAGCTGCGAAAGTGAAATAGCTTAGCTCTATTGCTATAGCGAGTGTTGTACAAGGATGGTGATGGTGATGCGAGATAATTTTATTTTGCTGCAGTAAAGAGATCGCACTGTTGGGTAATTATGGGACTGGCGTAGAGCTAAGAGAGACATTTTCACAACAGTTCATGTGGTAATGGAAATATTTGTTGCCGGTGTCAAGCGAAATTTCTGACTTCACACCATGTATGCATGCACAGACTGATATTCTTCATGGCAAATACACTGATAAAACTGATTATTAGGGCTTAGGAATTCGTGTTTAGGTAAGTGTGTCGGGTTAGGGTGAGAAGAAGAAAAATAATTGAGGTCAACGATTAAGTCCGAAAATTTTCAATGGTTAGAAGTTTTTCCCGTGCTATAGCTTTTTTGTGTGTTCCTGACATCTAACAAAAATGCTTTAATTTACACAACACACATCGAAAAAGTAATTGCCAGGCTTAATTTCTTTATTCTGAGAAGCAAAATAACTGAGAAACAATAACAGGT
>JGI24021J15306_10011491_pt1 | contig 10993 bp, 11 predicted proteins | sample Ectturendosymbi1_FD_15306 | JGI IMG/M metagenome (IMG submission 15306)
TTTTTTTAACATTTTTAATTTGGTCAGCCAATATTATGTATAAATTATAATAACGTTATTATTTGAATGTTTCGATATTTTTTATATTGTCATAAAAATACATCAACACAGAAGTATGTTATGGTCTATATCAGCGATCCTAAATTTCGGATGCTGGGCCGAATTCACAATCATATCAGCGCCCGCGCGCCGGACTAGTTTCTTTATTGAAAAAAAATCAAGAGGCATAGCATTAGTCACGTTCGTGCATTGATATTTATTTTCATTGTTCGTATTATGTTGTCAATGTGACTTACGAAACTGCTTCTTTTGTTACATATTGGTTGTAAAATTCGGTTGCCTGCTTGATGCTGCAATACGGAGAATATCGTGCAAATGTGCGTCTGAAATTCTGTTTCCGCGCTTGCACTTACAATATTTCATCTTAGAAAAGAATTGTTCGCAGTGATAAGTACTTCCAAACAAGCAACTAAATTTTTGAACACGTTTTGAAGTCTTGTTGTTGGTAGACACTCTTTGTAAAAAGTTTTACCTTCAGATCTAAGTCATTCTGAAATTCAATAAATTCTATTTGGACATCAATGTCAAAAGACATTAAAAACATTTTGATGCCATTTTCGAATTAAAGAGTCTTGAAATCGCCGATCAAATTCACGCTGCAACTTTACAATTTCATCAGCATATTTTGCACCACTATCACTTTCACCATCCCCAAGTGCACTTTGCAAATATGGACAATGATAAAACACGTTTTTCGTAACTGCCCTTGCCAAAGTTTTTGATTTGCTTCAAATGCTTTAATCTCACCAAAAAGATTGTGAATGAGTTCTCCCTTTATTTGCAATGAGGCATTCAGATAGTTCAATATTTCTGACATATCCACCAAGAAAGCAAGTTTTAAGAGCCACTGCACATTAGAAAACCCATGTGCTTTCCCTTTGGAATCCATTAAAAATGCAATTTCATGTCTTAATCCATACTCTCCTTGATGTTTTACCTTTGCTGAGCCAGCCAACTTGTGAAAAGTACAAGATATCTTTGCAATTTGTATCGATTTCCTCGATTAGCTGGTTAATGTCTGTGATTCAATGCATGAGCACGAATAAAATTCACTGCAGAACAGACGACATCCATAACATCGTTAAAACCAAGAGCTTTAGCGCATAAAGATTCTTGGTGAATCGTACAGTGACACCAAATAATTTGTGGAAGACATCTGGTTACTAATTTGTTTATAAGACGTCCTTGAAAGCCTTTTTAATTTCCAATCATAGCACGTGCACCATCAGTTACATTGATGCAACATCTACAAGTTTTTCATAAGACAAGTTAGCGTCTATGAGAGCTGTATTACATTCACGAAAAATGTCATCGCCTACGTGCAAGTATCTCCCACTGACCTAAGGCTAAGAATATCCTCCAACATTAAACTCAACATCAATCTCTCGTACAAATATACATAAGTGTGCAATGTCTGTACTCTCATCCAAAACTAAGGAAAATGCTTCAAAGTTTCTAGCTGCATGATGCAATTGTTCCTTGAGATTACTAGATAAGTATTCCACTCTTCTGGTGATTGTATTGTCATAGTATCACGGAGTTAAACACACCCTTTTTCTCTGGACAAATAACTTCTACCACTGCATTCAAACACTCCTTAACGTATTCTGCATCAGAAAAAGGTTTCGCTCTTTTTGCAATTATTTGTGAAATTGCATAACTGGCTTTAGTTGCTTGCTCAGATACTGAATCCATTTCCACAATGCTTTGTTGCGAAGTGAGTTTTTTTAACTCACTGTCTTTTTTTACTCTTCTCCTTGTAAAGTGTCAAACTGCAAAGCATATTTTGAGTTGTAATGTTGTTTAATGTTGTTCACTTTTACAACAGCAATAATATCCATACAAATGAAGCACAAACTTTTTCCATTATTCTCAACAAAGAAGTAATCGTTTGTCCACTCGTCTTTAAAAGCACGATTGTCTATCAATTTTTCTCTTTTTCAAGCCATTTTCAGAAAGGTTTCCACAATAAATAGTACTGCCCAGCAATACCAGAACTCGATAATTTTTCTAGAAATGGTTTAAGTTTATCACGGGTATATTCTGATGACTAACGTAGTCTACGTGAAGGAAAATTTTTCTCCCTTCCGGTTTTACTATTTGGTTTGCCAACCCGTACTCCTCTTCATAAACAATATATCAGTGCTCTTCCACACTTTTTGCCTTGGTACTTTCTACGACTTTCAAGAACCTTGTATACCTCACCAATCACTATGACTAGACTACGCAGGTTATCAAATAGCCTACCGGTACCCAACCAACTCGCTTGCAATTAGCACCCATTCCTGTTCAGCAATTGACAAACTGCCAGATAATGTTTACGCTTCAAACTCCAAATTCTTGGTACAAACCACAAATTTCGCAGCACTTTTGCAAGCTACTTTAAGAGTCTACATTCCAGCAGTATAGGAGCCAAGCACGTGTGCATTTTGCAATATCCGCGGAAAAAGCAGCTATGACGCAACACTTGCCTGTGTTTACGTTTACTTGTCTGTGTGTTGTTCGCAAACATTTCATATGAATGGCTTAGTTAGGTCCTATGCAAACTCATATTGTACTAGTTGAGCTTTTGATCAAAGCTTGGTTTGTTTTAGTTTGTAAAGCCTACTGCGATAAAGTTCTCAATTACAGAGAATGCTTTTGGTGTAATTACATCTTACACTAAATCATTCAATTTGCACGGATTGTTACAATACTAAACATTCCTCGGAAACCTCGCTGGCCGGATTGCAACCCTTCACGGGCCGGATCTGGCCCGCGGCCCGGACTTATGGGGACCGCTGGTCTATACGCATAATTCGTAATTTTATTTGTTGAAACGCTTAAAGAAAAATATTTTTTTCCGTTTTGAAACATTTACTTTCTTCGTGGATTGCCTTTCGTAAAAATTGTGCCTGTATCAAATATTGATATTATTGAAAAGGGCGCACATTTGAATTTTGCCATAGGCCGATTTTGCATAGATACGCCATTGGATGTTGGAAAGATTTGAGGGATCCTAGATTCGAAATAATTTTTTTGCGTAATCACTGGGAATGCGTGCACAGTGTAGCGTGTTGCAAGCGCTGAGCAGGCTCACCGCTTGCAGTCAGGTCTCCGGGATAGAAATGCGACAATGACGTCGAGGAAGTAGAAGGGTTCTTATGAATCTGGTCATAAGTACAGGAGTGAATGGAAGATGACTTTCGCTTGGGTGCAGATGGCTGGCGATGGATCAGTGTGCAAACTGTGGCACCACTTTACCCAAAAGTGTGCAATCTCACAAACCATGAAAAGTCAGAAGCATCAGTAATAAGCTTCAGTACAAGGCGGTGCAAGACTTATCTCAATTTCGCAGAAAATTTCTAATGATATTCTTGTAATTTGGATGTTTTTTTTTGTTACAAAGGAATAGCAACGCCACTAAGAAAGTTTGGCTTCTTTTCTGTCCTTTAAACAATCGGAAACCTAAACAATCTTTTTTCGCCTCTTTGTAGCACTGCTTGGCTTTTTATTGGAATTTTTCATCTGGCAACCCTGGTTACAAGTGCGCCTGTCGTGAGAAAAGACTGTTGCAAGCGCACTGTACAAAAGCGTTGCAAACGCGAAGAAACAATTAGTCGGTTTTCAGTATCAAATACGAATGGCATGCGGCCAGACTGAAATTATTTTGTACGTGCTGACGTTTCATGGCTTATGTCGGTTCAGAATTACATTTAAACGACATGGACCGGCCGCAATCGATAGTTTTGCAAATTTTTACAATGATGAAATAATGCTGACCAGCGTCGGTCGTCACTTGCATCATAATAGAAAATTGAAAAACTTCGGTCATTGTCAGACCAACTTCGGCCAAATGCAAAACTGGCTTTAAGCAAACTAAATCGAAACATCTTTTCCATACTTTGATTTGGAGTAAAGACTTTGAATAAGAACAATTTTTATGCAAAAACATACGTATTATGGTGCTTTAAACCATAGTTTTGAAAAATGCGGCGACGTAACACACAAGCCGACTAAAGCAGGTGTTTTTCGAATGGCAGTGGAAATCATCCCCCAACATCAGCATGAGCGCGTCGTGGAGCAACGACACAGCAGAATTAGAAAACAAAGTGTCTTTTGCAAACGCGCGAAACGTTCTTGCTGGATACATCTTACTTTCGAGGTAAGACACGAAGGCGTATTTTGCACTTTGCTAAACAGAACAGTTTTGACGCACGCCTAGTATCTTCCCAGAGCAGTTTCAAAACTTACATTTTTGAACCAAGAAAAGATAAAGAAATTGCACTTTGGTATACATCAGTGACTGATTATATTTCAAAAACTTGTACAGAATGAAAGTTTCAGCTTCAGGGAACAACCTAAGCAAACAGGTTACATTGACTTTTCTCTGACGCAGAAAAAATGCCCAAAAGATTACTTCAAACCAAGTTGGAAACGTGATGAAACGACTCGTTGTTATCGCAGGTGAGTTTAATCACAAGCCAGCTTCTTTGAATACTGTATGTCTGTAAGCAAGTAGTTACGGTTTATTTTAAAATTACCGGGATTACTTACTTGAGAAAGAATGCAGAAAACATCACATCTTCGTAAACTTAAAGAGATTATTTATAACTTTTTTAAGCAAGTAATACACGTAAAGTAAAATGGCGTTTTGGAGGAAAAAATAAGCTTTTTTCCAAGTTGCTATTCGAGGTATTCTTATTTCAACGAACAAAATATGCAACGCAGTCAAATGACGTACAGAGACTGTGTAGCATGGTATCGATCGTGGTTAAATAACCCATGCTTTTAAGGCTTCAAATATTGCGTTTTCAATTAATGATTGGAGCGTAAATAGCGAAGGTAGAACCGCAAGTTCCAAATCATTTAGTACATAGCGCAGTAAAGGTTCGGTTAAATCTTCGGCTCAGGCAGGCGCGTAGCGAGGGGGGAAATGGGGTTCCGAAAGTTGCATTAAAAATTTTCAAGTTCATCAAGCTTATGATGTGTAAGATAAAAAATACTTCAGTGCAAATTAGAAAAACGTCTAAGGAACCTACCCTACTTCAGCTTTTAGTCAAACCTGATCAAAGCAGTAAGGTTTACCGATTTTCCATGATTAATCAAACGTTGTGCATAGTGTAAATTCGGCAGAATTCATGCTACGGCTGACATTTACCTGAGGTTTAAGCTCCATGTGGAAGTTGACGATAATGACATACAACCTTTTGTCCAAGCGCTTGTAAACACTAACCGAAAGTAGAACACGGTGTAACGTCTTTCACAGCTGTTTCTGGCGCACCAGCTTGCTGTATCCCAACTAATGGTAATGTAAATTCATTTCAAGACCATCGCAAAAATTCCTCACGGATAACTCTGGCTTACTACAAGCACTGTATATTTAACCCTTGACTGCAGCCAGGGCCGGCGCTAGGTGGCTGGGTGCCCCCCGAGCCTGGACTTTGGGGCCCCCAATATACAATACATTGCATTTAACACATAGTAATTATCTAATCAAAATATCGAATTTTTTAACATATGCTTATAAAAGCATTTTCTACAGCATCAACACAACGTATAAAGTAGACAGACTTAAGCATTTGCTATGTTGCAAGCTAGGAAAATGACTTTTTCCAAGTTTCCAAAAATGCAAATGTTTCTGTCAACTAATGTTTTGGCAGTTTCACTTTCAACAGATATCCTTGCCAGATTTGTTAGCCTTTCATCAGTCATAGTTGATCTGTGAAACGCTTCAATTAGCCTTAACTTGCTGAAGCTCCATTCAGCAGTATTGCGCACAGCAGTGATCGGCAAACTTTCGTTACAATGGCCCCAAATCCCTTTCCATGGGCGTCCGGAGAAATTTTTTCATGAGGGGCAACGTCGAAATTTTGCTTGGACTTTTCAGGTTGCTGATGATTCATTGCAAACGGACGTTCACAAAGCGCTTGCTCCATTTTACGTCAATAGCCACAAAAAATGCACTTCGTTGGCAGCAATAGCCAAGTATATTGCGATAAGCTACAAAATAGACCACCTGCAGATTTTTCAAGCAGGGTGCTTTTTTACAAAGAAGCAAATTGCCGTGGTCTTTACCAAAACCACAATTATGTCTTTATTTTACCTAGCAAGTTTTGCCAGCATCACTTAGAAGCAAGAGCTGCAAACGTCTAAAATCTCGTCCGAAGTAATCAAACACCCTATCAATAAACCCTTGCTTGCCTTTACTGACTTTTCACGGTGAACGCTCATCCACATATACCGGACAAGCGTTCAGTCTCACACTAACAATGGATTTTTCAAACTTATCATGCTTCATTTTGCACACTAGGCTGTAAAAGTACGTGGCTATCAGCTATCAGAACTCACTGTCACCCTGCATTACTTGCGTTCAACAGTGGCATGCCGCAAAACGCCTACCACCGTAATTTGAAGTGAATACGTAAAGATTCGTTGCCATGTTATTGTTACGCCATTAAGTCAAACAGTAGAACACTCTGCACGCAAGTTTCGCAACTTGCCTCTGCAGACAGGCAAAGCAGCGGACATGAGTGAACTGCACAGTGGCGTACGCAGAAAATTTTCGTGGGGGGTGCTTCATTCCGTGGCATATGGTGGTCATTTGTTTGTGATGTGCGGTCTTTGTGACGTCACAATTTGAAGTCATATTCATGTTTCCAAACCAACGTTTTGGCGAAGTTTGTTGACATAATATGCATATTCTTCTACATGCACTCCCCTTATTTTAACCTAACTATCAGCGCTCCAAATTAGGATATGGGAGGAAATTAAACTCATTGCTGCGACACAGGAGTTCACAACTGCAAAATTTTCGCTGCGTGTTGAAACAGGGGAGGAAAACGCACTCACCACTGCGTCAGAGCAATTTACATCTGCAAAATGAGACTGCGTTAATGTCTCGTCGAATACGAGCAGTCGAGCATAGGTATGCGGCTGGACTGGCTGGCACACACCCCGGTTTGCAACATCGAATCTTGCAAAAGTACACACCAGGGTTGCCAACGTGTCTTCACCAAAAAGAGCCAGACCTTGTCCCGAAAAACCCAGACAGCGGTTTTGAGACATGTACACATAAAACATGCACAACCACACACAAAATAGACATTAAAACTCGTCAAAAACATCGATATAACACCAATCCAATCGTTAGAAGCATATTCTTTCCCCGTAATTACACTGTCGTGCATTTGTTTTTTATCAAACACATGAATCATTTTTAGGGCAGCGATAAAATTTTTGCAATAATCTGTGCACTCTGCATGGTAATAAACCCTCGTTGCAAGAGATTTGTAATGAATATGCAGCTCAGACAATGTTTTGGCAGAGCCAAGCCAGATTTTTCTGTCTTTTTCTATTTCCAAAAAAAGCCAAAGGTGTTCAAAAAAGCCAGAAGTTCAAAATCTGGCTTCAAAAAAATCAAATTGGCAACCCTACTACACAAGAATTGAGGATGCGCATAAGTACGCAAGAATACTTTCAATTTTTTGTTATGTATAGAAGTCCAAAAAACTTAGTTTTCCTTTTCCCCTGCTAAGACATTATGAAATATCTGAATGCTTCTATGTTAGAAACTGCTGTTTTTGAGCTCGTGCAACAGTTCTATCATGCTACAGAATTTGGTAATGTAGCCACCAGCCAATACGGTCAGCGCTTGCGCTGATAAGCCATAGCCGACAAAATAAAGACAATTATTTCGGATAAAGTGAACTATCGCGGAAAGCAATCTTAAACATGCGTGGTGGATGGAGGGTCTGAAAAAAGTGGTGAGATGGCTTCTGGACTCAGGCGATAACCTGATACTCACCAAAACCTAATCATCACTTTTTGACCCATTCACAATGTTCCTTGATATTTGCATGCAAATCTATTCCGTGGTATTTGCATTAAGTCGACAAATTAACAAGAAAAAAGTATGCGGAAGCATTTAAGGTCCTTTGCGCAGGTAAAAAAGATTTCTAAAATATCAAGCTTAAGGGGGGTTTTAACCCCAAACTCCCCCCCTTGCGTGCGCCCTTGGAACTGCAAACTCATCACTGCACAACATCAGGACAGTGAACCTGGTTCTTGTGCACTATGAGTGTCATACCGGCAAATAATGCAAGAATTAAATCAATTTAATTGGAATTAAGCTCCTGACTTCCGCTTTACTAGATTTAGTCCCAATTTGCAAGCGGGGTGGCGCATAACCGTTTTTGCTCTCATGCGGACGCCCACGCCCTTTCAATGGTAATTAAAGGCCCAAATTCAAACTTATGTTGTATTCAGTTATCTGTAGCATATAGCAATGATATGTTAATGTAATAAACCCTATAATGACAACGTCAATGCCGTGTTAACGTCAAACAATCAGAGTTCTATATAGTTTTTACAGTAGCGTATGGTTGATTCCACCAGGGGCGCAGCCAGGATTTTTCTAAGGGGGGGGCTGAAGTTATGGAAGCAAAAGCCTTAAAGGAAGAATTGCTTTTGATTAGAATAGTCAAGGAAAGCACATAATTTGTGGTTAAACAATTGACTGCACTCGCCACGAAAACTGGGGATCCTTCCAACTAAACTGCCATCTTGTTTCTTTGATATTCTATCCTGACGATTGCAAAACTCGACAAAATTGATTACATGTCTCAGCCGAGTTTTGTTTGATCTATTTTTTTTCTACTGTCGGAAAGCATATTTCTCACGTCCACGCTTCCGTCATTTTTGCAAAGTTTAAGAAACGCATCAAACTTCTCTGCGCAAAACTTGTCTTCTTTCGCTTTTTTCTAATTTTTGTGCGCTGATTTTACCAACCTACCAAGGGCCTTAGCTGACAACATCAGGTGCAAACGCACGCAACACACCATTTGCAAAGTGACCCTTCATCAATTTTACTGTAGGCTAACCACTTGAATTTCTCCAACCAATGCATTTGGAAACGTCGCTTCTGGAAGCCCGTGTGTACCACACGAAAACCGTATGAAGATAAAGGAATCCAGCTATTTAACAATAAAGTTCTTCGGTCGCGTTCACTCAGAGAATGTCCCACAAAGTTCCCAATGTCAGTAGTCTTATGCATAGGCGTACCTAGGCGGGAGGTTGGGTAGGGCCGCCGCCCCCTGGCTTGAAAAATTTCGGGGCAAACTCTGTTTTCAGGGCAAGCGCAAGTTGCTCAGAAATCCTTAATATATTTTGTGCAACGAAAAATTTTAGGGCAAACTCTGTTTTTCAGGGCAAGCGCAAGTTGCTCAAATCCTGACCGGTGAAAAAATTTTTAGTACAGCGTATATTCACTTGGGGGTGATCCGTGTAATTTGGGCTAGTGTATTGTGTAATCTGGACCAAAGTCGTGCATGGCTAATGAATTTGATCTGGACCAAGCCCTCGTTTTCTGTAAAAATCTAACAATCGGATGTCGGTAGTTTAACAGCTTGATATAAAAATTCGGTAACTCTTTCTTTGTTCGTTTTCGAGTTTGCGCTGGGTAGAGGTGCAGGGTGTTAGGATGATAGATTTTTTTGATGATCAGGAGTTTCAGAAGCGGCCGCGCGCACGTGCGGATTTCTTGACCCCTTTGAGTGCGCGTCTTTAAGTGCCTTGCTCAAGCGCGCAGCAACGATGACACAGGCAGGCAGATAACACAGGCAGGCAGATGACACAGGCAGGCAGATGACACAGGCAGGCAGATGACACGGGCAGGCTGATGACACGGGCAGGCTGATGACACGGGCAGGCTGATGACACAGGCTGGAGTCAGATCCTTCGATCCGGAACCGTCACTTTTAAAACATTGCGTTGCGCCATTGAAGTCGCGTACATATTTGCATCAGTAAAAGCAATTGCCATAAAGTTTCTTGCCTAGGAGAAAACAACACGTAAGGAACTTCACCCCCTTGAGTTAACAAGCAAGGTAACTACAGAATTTGCCTATAACGGCACCTCTAGGGGATTGCAGTATGAACGTTATTGCTGAATTGACGTTATAAGCGAATTGAAATGCATGTAAAAGATGCCATCGGGACCGAAAAAAATGTAACGTTATACGCGAATTGACGTTACAGATGAAGCCGTTATAAACGAATTCTCAACTATATAGAACAGATTTCCAAGAGGTTTCTGGCCTCCTTCGGATTAGACGAAAAAGGTTAATTTCAGGGCAAATTGTTCCTTTTTAGAGCAAATTGTTATTTTCAGGGAAAATTTTTCCGCCCCCTCCCCCCAGTAAAATGCCTTCCCGTACGCCTGTGATCTCATGCATGCTTGGGGGATTCGCCGAAACATTGTCGCTACCAGTTGCACCAGACGCCTGTGGCTGCTCTTTCTACCGGTGGACAGGTAGGCCTACCGTTCTGACACCGGTCANTAAAAACTTTTCGAGGCTGCTCACCCTGATCTGTTTCATACGAAGATGAATGTCTTTTTAATTTCACCACAAACTTGTCCGATTTCACTCAACCCTTTTCGCTGACTAAAGAGCGGCGTGCAACTGATTAGGAGAATAGCAAATTAATTCAGCTTGCAGCTAGCGGCCACTAACACCTCGCACTGCATATCAGACAGTCTTGCCACTGGGGTCAGTCTCGTGAACATCAGATTATTATCTTTTTCAACATCAGATTTTTACAATACAGTTTAATATAAGCTAAATGCTTCCATTACCAATACAGTCCCGTCGTCATGGGGGTCTTTGGTGGGCTTAGCTCCCCAACCAAAACTCCAAGCCCCCCAAATTGAAATATGAAACACTTTAAATCAGTTGAGTTTTTGTCAAATTTTAGAATGTCAAGCCCCTCCTACACAAACGTAAGCCCCCCTATTGAAGACTTTCTGGTGACAGTTCTGTACCAATACCTAGCAAAGTGCGATAACCCAGGTTGAATCCGGAACTGAGCGAAGTATCGTCATTAAATGGAAAAATCGGTTATATGCGTAACGTGTTATGTTATTCCCAATGCTGGGAAGAGATCTTCTTTAGTTT
>JGI24021J15306_10011503_pt1 | contig 10990 bp, 10 predicted proteins | sample Ectturendosymbi1_FD_15306 | JGI IMG/M metagenome (IMG submission 15306)
CAAAATCTTTCTTTCTGAAACGCAATCTGCTGAGCCATTGATGTTAGACTGTCTGTTGTTGTGGTTCAACTTTGACGTCAGGCCGTCTGTTGTGGTTCAGATAGGCTACCTGTTGCTTCAAACATTCTTTGCTCAACAGTACATGTATAGTCTACCTTTTTTGGGAATGCTGAAATTGTGTGAACTCACAGAAGAATGTTGAACCTACTGTGTATTGTTATTTTGCATTGCTTCACTTGCAGTGTAGCTACGTTTTGTTTCCAGTGGTGGTATTTTCCAACAGTGATGGCTAGTATTAGTAACAGAAGTGATTATTTTGTGGAAGAGGAGCAGGAGTTGCTGTTGCATCTCATAGCAGGCAAAGACTACGCCACCATTACTGAATGCAAAAGAACCGATGCCATGTCAATCTCTCACAAAAATGCAGCATGGGGAAAGCTTTGTGTGGACTTTGATGAAAACAATATTGCCAAATGACCACTAAACAAATACGGTGCTTGTGGAAGAACATGAAGGCCCGAGCCAAAAAAGATAATGCTGAATACAAAAAGGCTCAAATGAGGACAGACCACCACCTCATCCTCTTAAGGATATCTCCACTAAGCTAGCAGGTTTGCTATTACTTTTGTACATGTTTGATAGAATGTGGTGCGTAAAATTTTTTCAATTTTGCAATTGGATGTCTGAATGAATTTGAAAAAAAATGTATTTTTTCTTATATAACTGAAAACAATTAAGTTGATTCGGTGATAATAACTGGAAAGATAGGCTTGTGAATATTGTTTCGGCAAGTTAATACTATTATGGGGCAAATTACCCAAAGGTCTCACCAAAAAGAACAGTTGCTACTTTCGTGAAAGTTTTTGCTGTTTTGTAGAGATTCTTCCTGCCCAGTTTGAACCCTTGTCCAATCCTTTGATTGTGATGCCAAAAATTGCCCTCCCAAGATTCAGTTGTTTTTGGTAAGTGCAATAATTTAGGGCTTTGTGTATCTTTCATGTTTCATTTAACATGAAGAAACAATTTTTTAGTTGCATACAAATGAGGTGAAATACTGGGAAACAGGTACAGGAGTTAAAACCTGCGAAAACAGCATGCTTTGTTTTTTATTGCAGATGATGTGAACACCACTAATAGCAGTATGGTTAATTTTGATAAACTTGGTCACTGCAGTAACAGTGGTGAGATTCCTGTTGGTGGGGAAGCAGATAAAAGTGGTGAAGTTGCAGAAGTAGCTTCTTCTACAGTGGATAGAAAGAGACGCGCCGTTCCAAAAAGGAAGTGGGAAGAAACAGATATGAAGGACAAGTTGTTAAAGCTACAAATTGAAATACTGGAGGTCTAACAGCATCATTGGAAGAGGGAGAGACATAATTTGAAAATTAAATTAATGCAGGATGAACATATTTTCAAACAGGAACACTCTGAATTACTGAAGCAGAAATGTCTATTTGAAATAGAAGTTTGGAAACCTCAGATTACTCATCAAGCTGTGTTTGAAATGCAGGATAATGTGCAAGAGTAATATCTGATATTATCTTGCAAGTTTTGTGAATGCCAGTGTGTGTTCAGTAAAGTTTGGGGATCGAGTAAAGATGAGAACTCTCTATAATAAATTGTGAGATGCACAGGGCGTTTTTTATTATTATTTCATCCCAGCATTTTGTGACAATGTTTAAAACATGTACATTCCTCTTCGCAATTTCTTTCATGTTACATTCTACAATTCAAACATTTCTTTTCCATGTTGCACTTCTTGCTGCAATGTATTTCATTCTTCACATGTTGTACAAAAAGAGTGCTGCATTGCCCAGTCTTTCCTTTGTTCCGCAAGATACCTTTGGCCAAGAAATGTATGCACTGATTACCTGACTGTTCGATACTGCCAATTTATTGACGCCAGTGTTCCATGTGGCAACGTTTCATTTTGTGTTGTAACTTTGTCAGTTGTGCTGATGGTGACTGTCATGACTCTTCGTTATTGTTTCAGAGTCGCATTTTTCAGTTGATTAAACCTTTCAATAAGGTCATGTTTGATTAGTGTATGTATCACAACAAAGAGTGCTAATTTTTTATAGGTTCATTAAAACAACATTTGCAGAACTTCATCAAATCTTTTGTTGTTCTATGACAGAATTTAACATGATTTTTCTAGTATTCCTGGAATCTGTGGTTATGAACTCTGTAGTATTTTTCAAAAACATGAACTTCATTTAGAATTGCATGTACAGTATCTTTTAACAAGTTACATTTATTTGCAGTAGAGCAGTAATGTAATAACTTAAAACAGTGAGGCAAAACCATGGTTCTAACATTGGACATCCTGGTTGACATTTGCAGTTTTTGTAATACATCCGTATGATTGAAGATGATGCCCTAAGGCAAGGGTGGGCAACCTTTTTCGGTTTGTGTGCCGAAATCGGCTAAATCAATGACAAAATTCCTACGCGTCCCAACCAAAATTTGTGGTGAGGGGTCTGAATTTTTGGCCCCTATGGCAGCGTGGGCCCCCCAAATTGGGGGTTATGGAGTGCAGCTGATACGGCTCTGTATGTAGCCACATGGCATCAAAAGCACATAAGGGTTAAATTAAATAACAAATTGTTTACAAACGAAAATGAAGAAACGGACACCGAGTTTCATCAGATAATACTGCGACTTGTAAGTTATTAACTTTTTTATTTGAAGGGGCGGATCTCATTTCTGAGGTCTTGCTCACGTGCTGGGTAGAAAGGTCATTTCATTATAATTCAACCTATGGGTGGAACCACATGGTTTAGGATTTCGTTTCTTTTCACATATGTTTGGAACTATAAATTTTTAGGAAAAATGACACCAATTTGGAAAAACTGATCAAGCGGTTTATGATTATTACTGCTTTTGTATTTTTACCACTGGATAGCATTCGCACTGATGAGCAACACAAAAATGACTATAACTCTAGATCTGCTAGTCCAATCCCAATGAAATTGGTGTCTATACCCATGTTTTCTAGGATGGGCTTTCTAAATATGCAGTTTAAATTTACCTCAATCCAATACTTTTTATGATATTTGCGTTTTTGTCCCCCTACATTGCTCGTCTAATTTGGGATAGATGCCCCAAATTTTTTTTTTTAATTTGTTGCTTTAGATAGAAAACATGGCTGTGTTTCCAAAAATTATTCTGAAGACTAACATTTATGAACTTCTACAAAAAAATCACAAATAAATGCAGAAGAATTGGCTCTAAACAAATTTCCTTTGTCTGCTCTATGACATCACAAGTGACATTCACATTCTATCTGTTACTTAACACTTTGCCTTGTGAATTGCTAGAAGTTCCACAAGAAACACTAAATGACAACCCATATGCAAGTAATCAAAGACAGTTTCTATCATATTACAGGTATTTATGAAGTCATTAACTAGCAATTCACAAGGCTGTTAAATAACAGATAGTATGTGAATGCCACTTGTGATGTCATAGAGCAGACAAAGGAAATCAGTTTAGAGCCAATTCTTCAGCATTTATTTGTGTTTTTTTCTGTAGAGGTTTATGACTGCTAGTCTTGAGAATAATATGTTTGGAAACACAGCTATGTTTTCTATCTAAAGCAACAAATTAAAAAAAATTTTTTTTCAGCATTCATCCCAAATTAAGCAAGCACTGTAGGGGGCAAAAATGCAAATATCATGAAAAGTATTGGATTTAAGTAAATTCAAATTGCATATTTAGAAAGCCCATCCTAGAAAACATGGGTATAGACACCAATTTCATTAGGATTGGACAAGCAGATCTAGAGTTATAGTCATTTTTGTGTTGCTCACCAGTGTGAATGCCATGTAGTGGTAAAAATACAAAAGCAGTGATAATCAAAAACAGCTCGATCAATTTTTGCAAAATTGGTGTCAATTTTCCTGAAAACTTGTAGCTGTAAACATACGCAAAAAGAAACAAAATCCTTAACCATGTGGTTCCAAATTTCAAAAATTTCGGTTGAATTATAATGAAATGACCCAGAAGTGCTTGTGTGCCAAGTTCGCCACGTGTTCCAAAGGGTTGCCCACCCCTGGCCAAAGGTGAAGTGAAATGTAAAAGTCTCATCTGTGGTCATTTATGGCCTACAGGATGATCTATATACAGCTTGGAACATATGTGTAGCAGGCAATTCGAAGGATGTTTTGCCTAATTGTTGGAAAATTGGCCCAAACAGCTTTTATGCTACAATGTGTCTCCTACACACTTCATGCAACTGCTGGTACATTTTATTTTCCTGTACACTGTGTGGGCAAACACTTGAAATTAGATAATCCATCTGAAAAAAGGTAGCCTATACTATGCTAGGCTGCGCAAGAACATTGTCAGAAACCATCTGCCTCACAGTTCTCAAGTTTCCCATTCACAATGCAGCTGTTGCTGTCAGCAAGGAAACTCAAACCTAGGTGAGGTTGGCCTAAAGCTACTTATTTCTTGGAATGCACACATATGTGACATATGTGGCATGTATCATTGTATTTTACGACANTGCCATGTATCTCAAAACATCTGTTCAACTGGACACACTTAAAACATGGAACAGACTGTATGGCAGANAGTCTTCATCCAAACNCAGTAGTTACAATTAAAAACAAAGGCTTTTTTGTACTTATCTGGCACGAACTGTTAATATGAAGTAGGTGCCATGCAGTATACGCAAGTCCCTCAGTATAAAATCAAGGAAGCGCACACATAAAATGTATTTATTTAGAAAACTTTCAAGTGGCAACTCACAAAGTACAACATGAAGTTGCTGTTGTTATATATATTGGATGTGTTTTCCAATATGCAACTACTTTTATTTGTACACCCATAAGTAAAAACAAAGTCTAATTTAATTACTTTTGTTACAAATCAGGAAGCATCCCAATTTTGTGGATATTTTGCCCAAGTTTTGGATAAATAAATGCTTTTCGGGGTGTGCTTGCATCCCTGAACCACTGGCTTAAAAACATTTGTTTATGATTTGTAGAGGCTATTGAAAACAAACAATACAAGCACACCATGAACATGAGAGAACTGCTTCACTGGTAACTGTTTGTAATTGTACAACATCCGATAACAAACAAATACACCAGCAGCAAGTATGTTTGCACAATAAGAACTTACACTGGGAATGTAATGCTACAGCTTATGCAGCAAACAATCAATATCGAGGTTACATATATATATTTAAACCTCAAGAAATGTTGTTTCTGCTTGCAAAGCAGAAAGTTTTCCTCATTCAAAATGTTTGGAAACAAGACAGTTAACTGAAAAAATTCCTAATAATTCAATTTCTATGAATGTTTCCCGAAATTCCATCCTGTTCTTCACTCACACTTATGACAGGCTCTTCATCTTCTGCATCAACTTCCCACAAGTCGATCCTCAGAATTGCCAAATTGTGCAAACATACAACAGCTACAATAGTAGCCAAACTTGAATTAAGTTTCAAACGTAATGGTGCTTTTAAGCAATGGAATCTTTGTTTTGAGAATACCGAAAGTCCTTTCAATTGTACATTTGGTTCTGATGAGCTTTGTTGTTTCTTTTTTCTGCAGGTGATGAAGGATTTCGTAAAGGAGTCAAAAGATAGGATAAGCAAGGGTATCCAGCATCTCCCAACAGAAACCTATCAACAACACCACTTTCAAATTTTGAGCATGTTGTGCTATTTCGTAAGATTCTGGAATGAGTTGAACCTGGCCAACGTGCTACAACATCAGTGATTGCTAAATCTGCATCGCATTTATTGAAAAAAATCCTTTACTGTTGCAAAAAACTTCAGCATCATCACCTCTTGGAGATTGGATGGGATATGAATGCAATCTATGGCACCTATCACAACTGCAAATCCAGCTATTTCATAAAATTTTTGTTTTGCTTCAAAATATTGCTTCTGGCTCACTGGAAATTTTATGAATAATGCTTTTTTGGCAGCAATCATACGGGATATCTTTGACACAAAACGGCTGACACTGCTTTGGCTACACTGCAATAGATCGCCATCTGTAACTTGGAAATGACCAGCTGCGAAAAAACGCAAAGCAGTTAATAACTGAATTGCTGGTGGAAAACTGTCTGCATTTGTGCAGGTCGCTACTGAACATATCCAGTAAAAACAAGACAGTTTCTTTATGGAACCTGTGCCTTGACTTAAACTCGTCATCACTGTAATATTCCAACTGATTTTGGATTTTAGTAGAGACTGCCTCCACATCCAGATTCACTATCATTTCTCATTTTTTTACTGAGTGTTGGCTAGTGGGCCCCATTCAGCTAAGATTTCCTTCTTGACTCAACCATCTACTCTAGTTATGCCACTGCCTATGATCTTCATGATTAGCCTCACAAAACCTCTGGAACAGACATTCTGCTTTGGCATTTGCTTTGATGGAATTGATACAATCACAGAATACAGTATTTTGTGCAGTTCAGTATCAATTTTTACCGACCAAATTTTCCCTGTGGATAATACAATGCACTACTAACATTCTTGGCTTGTNACCTATAGGAATGAACAAGTGAACCAGCATTATATCTACCTATTAGTTTGATTGTGAACAANTGCATTTTCATTTTGTATTTCCACTAAAATTGGTTCATAATATCTTCAACCTCTACACCCCAACAAAATTTTGCCATTCCCCATCAGTGGGGTGCAGACCCCACGTTGAGAACCACTGATCTGGCGGTTTAGGTCCAGGGCCAAGTAACCTGAGCCAAAATAGCCAAAAACCTACCACACATGACGTCACTCACAAAAAAACAAACCCAAAACCAAAAATTTTTTTTTAGTGCTGACTCGAAGACTTGCGGAATCTTTTGAGGGTTTAAACAGCTCTCTAGCACAACCGCCTGGCGAGTTACGGAGTTGCTAAGACGCGCTATAAACTGGGGATTTTACCCAACACTACCGGCAACAAAGGTGTTAAGTATTCCACAAATATTGAATCAGGCAGAATACTTTGTACATATTTGGTAGAAGTGCTTGGATACATAACAAGTCATTGCTAGTGCAAATAATCTTTTTGCAACAAATGTTTGTACTTCGCACAAAGCAGGAAAAAAACGATTTTCTGCATGGTGCACAAATCAACAAAATCCATTTTCTGATTGCAAACCACTTCTCACCTTCTTAACTTTGTTCAGTTCCTTTTGCTGTTCCTTCTCAGCTTTAGTTGCCATTCTATCTAACTGCTTGCAAGTAAATCGAAGTTGAAACAAAGTTTCTACATGAGAGAGACAAGTATAAGTGAAATGCTAAATGAAGCTATAATTTTGGCCTGGGGCATTATTAACACTTTGAGAGCCGGTCTACGATATATTCGTACTTCGATTTTGGCCTAAAAAACAGCAGTTTTCAGTTTCCTTACCAACGCCCTAGCTCCTCCGNNGATTGCGCTAGAGAGCTGTTCAAGGGCTAAAACGGATCGGCTAGTCTAGTAGATTTCACTCGAAAAAAACCTTTTTGGTTGGGGGTGCAGATTTTTTGTGACTGACGTCATAAGTGAAGTAGTTTTAGGGTCATGTTGCCTGGCCTAGGGCCCAACCGCTAGGGCAAAGTGTTTCGCTGAAGTTTTCATTGGAAACTAGGCTGAGTCCGAGTTGTTTGAGCCTTTGATCGACTTTCTAGCGTTTCTGGTTCAAAAGTTATGATCTAAAATTACCAAATTAATTAATTATCTAATTAGCTAATTAGTCAAATATTTTTACTAACTTACATCATAGCTTTTGAACCCGAAACCCCAGCAGGTCATCCAATGTATCAAAAGACTCAGATTGTAGCCTAGTTTCCAGCAAAAACTTCAGCGAAATACTACCACCTAATGGTTGGCACCCAGGGCCAGGCAAAGTGGGCCAAGGTGGCCTAAAAGTCCTCCATTTATGATGTCACTCATAAAAAAACCGCAACCCCCAAGCAAAAAATTTTTTTCGAGTGTAGACTAGAAGACTTGTCGCATCTTTTGAGACTTTTACTGGGTTTGTAGAGCATACCGGACCGGAGAAATTCCCGCGCAAAGCCACGTGCGTTTAGGCGTTTTTTTCCCGAAAATCCATGAATCTTAGCTGACGCCAAAGAGTTAACTAGTGGGACAAGACCACGAAACTATTCAGTTTATTTCAAAATAGTTGTGACTCATTTGAAACATGGTGCTGAAAATTGAATAATTACTAGTGAAACTTCCAGAAAACATTTATTTTTTAACCCTGATGTTTCTAAAACAAAAGTAACCACTTTGTTGTTGACAAGTAACTAGTCACCATAAGGCAATGTAGCTGAATGTATTGGTAAAATTTTTCATAGGAAATTATTTTATGTAGCACTACACATCCTCAGTCCAGATGTATACAAGATTTCAGGTATGAGGATGTGTAATGTTCTAACAAGGAAAAAAGCTCTGCTTAGGAAAAACATTTTAATTGTATGTGACAAGAAGATGTTATTCTACAAACTTAGATTTTACATCATAGGTCCATATCTTCAAACATTGATATTTTGTGAACAGCAGGCAACTCATACAACACAGCTGCCACCAGAAAAAAACTGGCATAATAGTTGCCACTTTATATGTCCACTTCAGGACCAGACCACTGCGGGCAATTAAGACTTTTAGCACAGTTTTAAGCGGGTGGGCTTATGAAACAAGAGCTGAGTTTTCAACACACAAGCCCCTATAGATTACTGTATATAATTAAAGAAAAGGTTCTACAACAGTTATATCTCATAAGGTTCTGCAACAGTTATAATCTCATTACTAAATCAAGCAACTCATACATAATGAGCGATGCAACAGCTAGGTACGAAACTAGGTTTGCCACCCACAACAAATATGCCAAAAGGTGTAAAAAAGTGAAAAAATGACAGTTGTTAGCTACCTTTGACACGAAGCACACTGTGCTAAAAGTCTTAATTGCCCCACATTTGCAGATACAATCATACTATGAAACAGGCTTAGAAGGCAAGATTTTCAGCTTAAAAAGTGGGATACTTTACTACATTAACAAATGGAGTAAGTTTGGACATGGTTAATTGGGCTTTATAAATGGATGGGTTTATTAGTCATGGGCTTATAAAGCAGCAACTACTTTAAATCACAAAACATTCAATTTTATAAAACCAACATTAAAAACCACTTTACAACTTACCATCAATAGTTGGCTTTTTCTTAAACATTCTGAAACTTTATGCATATACACCAAAATTTATATACTTGAAAATATATCCAAAATATATTACAAGAGGCAAGTATGCACCAAGACTAATACTTAGATGCTTTATTTTTCACACAAGTTTTGACAAAATGAGATCACTTGTTCCTTTACCAGCACACTGCAACAAGATAATTGAATAATCTGACACCAAAAATAAACTAAAAAATTCAGAAAGTATAAACTGCTTGCAATGTACATAGACGATTTTGTCATTCATATTTGATCTACAACAGGGATCTAAAACATGTGGCACCCGTGAAGGCATTTCGTGTAGCTTGGCAATGCTTTTTGGGAATTTTGAAATAATTAGCATTTATATTATTTAGTTTATTAACCAGTGTAAAGCGCTTGGCTAGCAAGTGAACAAGTTTCTTTTAAATGCACGTAGAGACGGCTAGAAATGATTTGCTTATAACTCATGATACCTTTTGCAGGAAATAAGATGTAAAAGTCAGGTTCAGGTACCACCGTTGTTGTGTCAACATAATACGGCTCTCGTATGATCATAATGCACTGCTCCACCAAGTCAGGATCAAATTGACTACAGTCACAACAATCTCTAATATAGTACATGACAGTAAAACATATTGCATTTTGTTTTCATAATACAGCAGATTTCACCCATAACGACGCTTTTTCTTTGGTCCTGGCAGAATTCCCATCTTTTACATGCATTTGAGTTTGACTATAATATAGCCATTGCTTTGCCTATAGCATCACTTTTTGTCAGTCACAATTGAGCCAAGTTTGTGGCTCAAAGCTTCATTAGATTCTAGGCTATAATACAAATCTTTAGAGCCCTTGATCGACCTTCTAGCATTTCTGGTTCAAAAGTTATGCCAAAAAAATTTCAAACATTTCAGGAATTTCCGAGAGGATTTCCGTAATTGATATTGGATCATTTTTGCCATAACTTTTCAACCAGAAACGCTAGAATGTTAATCAAACCCTCTAAAGACTCATATTATAGCTTAGAATACAATGAAGCTTTGAGCCACAAAATCGGCTTGATTGTTGAACTCCCACATGATGTGACATATCAACTATGAGACTTCCCCCATTTATAGAGGGTTTGAACAGATCTCTAGCTCAATCTGCTGGCAAGTTATGGCCATATAGAACATGGGTGTAATCCACCCCAGGTTAGCATTTATGGGTGCAGAAATTTTTACCAGTTTTTATCTTTTGACCCATAATTTTGTCTCCAGATACGGTAGAAAGCCATTCAAGTGCTCTAAAGATGTGGATTACAGCCTAGTTTCTAAAAAAAACTTGAGATAAAAATGGCTCATTAGTCATTAGATTGGCCTGCAAGGCAAGGTCAAGGTGGCCAATAAAATGCAAAAACACCCCCACTTGTGACGCCTCCCCAGAGAACCCCAAACCTAAAATGAAAAACTTCTTTTTCAATCTCAACTAGAAGACTTGCTGGATCCTTATACGCTTTCAACAACTCTCTAGCTCTAGTGGCTGGCGATTCATGGCCAAAAGTGCCAGCCAGTATAGTGGCCTGCGCTGGAGTTAAACTTAGTTTCTGACACAATAGAATTTGTCTAATTTGTCATCGTTTAATTCGTTATCTTCAGCTGCAATGCCCGGCACTGAAACGATTAAAGAAAGTTAATTTCAAACAAAAAAGATTTGGCACAAATCACTATGGCAATTACAGAATCGACACGGCACCAGGGCTGGGGAGCCACTGCAAAAAAGCATAGGCTCCGGCTCCAGCGCTATCAAGCATTCATCCACTAGCTCCAGCTCCGGAGCTGTAAAC
>JGI24021J15306_10011505_pt1 | contig 10989 bp, 6 predicted proteins | sample Ectturendosymbi1_FD_15306 | JGI IMG/M metagenome (IMG submission 15306)
ATACGCCGTAACAATATTCATTATACGCCGTAACAATATTCATTATACGCCGTAACAATATTCATTATACGCCGTAACAATATTCATTATACGTCGTAACAATATTCATTATACGCCGTAACAATATTCACTAGCCTACCTTTCTGAGACATTATGACCGAATTGACTTGATTTGTTTCAGTCATTTAAAAAAAAATCCGGTCTATGACTGAAAAAGTAAACTCAGGTTTACTTCACAGTGATGCTTAAAGCTGCACTGCATACCTGACGTTTTTTTTCTCACCATTAAACTTAGATTTCGCATAAAACGGATAGTTTGAGTTTTACGATTATATCTGGCTACAACGACTGATTCATCAAACATTTTTATGTTGTTCCCAACTGATGAAACTTTATCTTTGCCATGTCTCAGACCAACTTGGGATGAGGAGGATGAAGAAGCTGGCGAAGATCTTTATGACGACACAGCTGATGGAAACGGTACGTTTGTAGGCATCAAGATAAAGAAATGCATCGTTGGAAATGCAATGCATCAAAACACGTTCTAAACGATTCTCATTCCTAGACGCCTTAACGGTAATGTATCAATATTTGTTGGCTATAGAAATATGCCGTCAGTTAGACAAATACTGTCATCGACAAGCTACTGAGGGATCATCTTTATCTTTGGCTATAAGCAGATATTAGATGTATAAGAGAGAGTGGACATGGTGATGAATAACAATGTTGGGGCATTGGTCAGATATTCAGCGAATCTTGTCTTTTGCATTGTTTTAAATATTTTACGCTTTTGTTTGTTCAATAGCATGTCGATTTTGATAATCAAACTGTGAAGCTATTAACATCTTGGAAATGTGTCCAAACTGACAAAATAATATAGACGGATGCCCCGCAATGGTGTTAAGTCTTTAATAAGCGTTTACCCACTGGAAGGCCAACGCTTGCCGATGTCCTGCACATCCAGAAACAGTTTTGATCCAATGACCCTTGAGATTCTGCGAAAATCTCATTTTTACTTGAAAATAATGTGAAAATTAAGATATCGTACTTAGGTTTTAAAATTGCAAGTATCATAACTCCTGACGTAGTATCGTTTTATTTCCAAAATAGCGGCATATATTCTGTACTGCTAAAAATATCGATTCGTACTTTTTCACCAAAAAGCATAATCATTGTAGAAATCCATGACTAGATTTGAGCATTTTTAATTGATTGTCAATCAAAGCATTTTTATTGATTTAAGACGCAAAAAAACACATTCTATGTGGTTGTAACATAGCAACAGACTATATTGATTAGCAGAGCTGCAGACTTTTCTTGCATTTTCTGTTCAGTTTTTACCAACGTTCTGAGAACTACAGGTAGACGTTAGTATGTAGAACCACCAGTCGTAAACCAATCCATCAGTTCGTAACACAGTTGAAATGTTGATTTGCTGATTTTTTTTACAGTACCTGCGGCCGCTCCTGCTGAGGTGAGTCGTGAAGTCATTGTGTTCTCTCGTCTTAAATGAATATCGAACCATATTATTTATTAATTGTTAAGAAATTGCGCTTCATTTCCGGTGTTTCCTTTTTGCGCGTTTTTCTCCAAATACCGCGCAGTGTAATTGAATAATGATTGTGTTTATTTTCAAGCATCCAACCCGGAAAGGGCAAAGTGAATTAATAATCAAAATATTCTGCTGCAGATTGTTAAGCGGTTCAAATCATCACCAGAAAAGCTACGCTTGCACGTAACTTTCCAACTGAAACAAAAACACCCCCTATTCTCTTCGAAAATCATTCCGTGAATAAAAGATGGTCAGTTTTAAGACCACTGCAGAGATGAGTCTTTGTCAAAGAAAGGTTCCATACTACACGAATTATTTTTTTAGGATTTCCAGAAGATTTCTAGTTTTGAAGGTCACCATATCACTTTAAATGTTTTATCCCAGTGAAAGCAGTGTATCCAAACCCCTTCCTGAGGAGCTACCACTGAATTCCATGCGTATTTGCGAAAGCAAATTTTGATTATGAAAAATGATGTCAAGCTTTCCAGAAATCTGCCCGCCATGCTCCGCTTTCATAACTTTACGGTGATTCTACTGCCCCTGTCAATTCGCAAAGTGTTTTGCTAGAAAATCGATTTCGCCTTAATTACGCATCTTCAATCCTGTGAAAAGCAAGCGAAAGCTTGCAGGTGAAATGACGAAAAACTAAAGCAAAGTTTAGAAAAAGGACACGAACCATTGTTTCAAACACATGCTATGACCATTATGCTGTTTTCACCGAAGGAAAGGAAGTAAAACTTAACGCCAATAGTGGAACGGCTAATTTCAAGCAGTCGTTTTGAGTGAGTCACACCAGCTATGTTCGACCACCCGTAGCCTGCGCTGTAGAGCCACGAAACTGCTGGTCAACGTTATTGGGCTGCTAGTTAGGAAACCTGTTTCATCTTTGAAGCGTTTCTCTAGCGCAATGGCTTTCAACCTGGCGGTTGCGACCCCCTGAGGGGTTGTGAACCATTTCGGTGGAGTCGCGAGTAGATATTTTATGTACACAGCTGCGTATCATTTACTTTATTCAAGTTTTAGAGATGGATGTCATTGGGTCATAGAGGGTTGCTATAATGGGTCGTGGTACCAAAAAGGTCGAAAACCACCGCTCTAGCGCCAGCAGTTTTTAAGTTCTGGGTGAAAAATAAGGAAGTTCTGCTGAGGCTGACGGCCAAAATCAGTAAGGGATATGTTGTATCTAATTTTTTTATCGTTAATCAGTTTCAGCATTCGAAACCTATGTTAATTGTAAAAACTTGTTTTCAATGCATTGATTTCAAAAAATGAATGATAGGACTTCACCGCTTTCCTCGGTTTACAGCTGCATTCTGAAGCAGTTGCCAAAACAATTGCCATTGTTAAAGTACTGTACTATTTTTGCTGGTCTTGTAAAAAAAGTTAAATCAAACCTTTTCTTCCCAAAGGGTGAGGAGCTTTACGAGGACATGGAGACCTACATGAAGCGAAAAGATTTACTTAAAAAAAGGTATAAATTTTAAAGATGTAAAAGNGTTAAAAGATACGGCAGTAATGTCACAACAACAATCGCGCTTCCCTGCAGTAGTGGAAGAAAGTTAAATGCGCGAAACACGAGAAATAGATTTGTAGCCGGTTTCCATTTAAAAAACGCATTGATGCGTTTTGCAAATAGACGTCAGTGTTCCGCAAGATTTCAACAGAGAGCTGCATGTGAAAAAATTGCTCTGAAGCTTGGACGTAACTGAACGTTAACCCTCGTTGTTTCGATTGTGCAATACATGTATCGACGCTTATTCTGAACCTGATGTGAGGTTTGTAGGTAGTGAGATTTAAAAAAAGTTTGTCACTAATTATCTGCGCTTTGGTAAGCTCTTGCACGAAAATGCTGTAGATTCGTTGGTTGATTCTGGCGTCGTCCAACTGTTGCAAAATCTATTTTCTAACACAGCGAAGCTGAAAATGCAAAGAACGCAAAAGAAGAAGAGAAAAAGAAAAAAGAGGCAGAGAAAAAAGAGAAAGAGATGAGAAAAAAATTCAAGGTTTTTAAGAATTTGTGTACTTGATATAATCTATTTTAATATAATGTTTAGTATAATTTGTGCAAAACAACGCCGCAGTTTCACATAAAAGTAAAATAAAAGTATAACTTGCTCAAGAGAAAAAATTTGCTTGATTGTAGTACGCTAGTCTAGTTTGTACGATGTACATGAGGGATTTACAACATGTGGCACGCGAATAACTTCCATCTTTTAACAAAAACCTGGATTCACAGCTTTCTAGTTTACGTATCCGGCTTTGTTTCTAAATAAATAAATTTTCCTGTAGCCTGATATTCCTGTTATAGCGCAACATCATGATTTTCGATGCGCTGTTAGCAAATTTACCCCACGCATCGGCCGATTGGTGGAAGGTAAACAAAAACAAAACTCTCATTAAATTTAGTTGCGGTCTTTTATTCTTACTTTAATGTTTATCATTCTTCTGAATAAACTAAAGTTGGATAAAATCAGTTGTTCTGGAAGACGTGGTTCGCATTGACAACATGGGATGCCCATTAAGTGGTACGAGTTGTTAGAAAGGTTGGGAACCCTTGATGTCCATCCTGCTGATCAGGTCATGCGTTCGCAGCTTCCCAAAGACGGGGAAATCCCGGTGGAAATGGTCGGATTTGCGAAGGCTGCGTCAAAGGGTGGCGGCAAAGATCTGGCCGTCCAAGCAAATGAGAAGGTTGACATTCTCAGGACAACAGACTGTCCCAAGGGCAAGTTCCTTGTTCGGAACAGCGACGGAGCATGTGAGTGCAAAAATAGGTTTATTCACGGCCACGACTTGTCGCAAAAATCGAAAAGCATTTATTCAAAAATACTACTACCTGAACCTGTAAAGTTCTCACCAAGACTTCGCAACAAAACAATTTTGAAATTGTATTTAACTGCTCGTTGAGATCGTGAATTGTGACAGGAATGTTTTCGTTGTGGTTTTTGCATGACTTTCGCGGATAATGTTCCGTTATTCCTGTCACTACGCAGTCGGGTACAGTACAGCCAAGCCCGGTATTCGTCAATGTGAATTTAACGGGAGGTCTGTGAGACACAATGAAAAAAAGCAATCATCGCCTAAAACCACATAGATTTATGCGTTGTTGTCTTGAGCACGATCTTGAAAGTCTTCCAGGGTTCGTTCCGTACCAGAGTGAAATTGCTTTGGTTTGCAGTTGGTGGAAATGATAGCTTTACTGAGGAACCCGACAAGTCCAGGCGCTTCTTATTCGAGAGACAATCTGGCACGATGGCTGCAGCATTCATGTTGCAGAACCAGCTAAGAGGACAATAAGAATAAATTTTATTGCTCAACTGTTCTGAATTTCAACGACACATTTCAGACAACTAACAGGAAGCTTTCATCTCGGCGAATGGCACGAGACAGGGGAGTAATCGAGATAACAGAACGCGAGTGATTGCTGACGTAGCGATAACATGGATAGCGACATGTAGCAGTCCCGTCGCCGCGAGGAGCTTTGGTGGGCTTAGCCCCACTAAAAAGCTCTAAGCCCCACCAAGTTGAAATATAAAACACTATAAGTTAGTGGAATTTTTGTCCAATTTGAATGTCAAAACCCCCACTGCACGAACGTAAAGCTATTGACGACTTTCTGGCGACGGTTCCGACATGTAGTAAAGGCAAGTGAGAGTAGGGTATGAAATGAAAGAAGGTAAAAGCGACAGAAAGTACACATCTTAAACTGAAAAAAGGAAGCAAGAAACACTTTCTAGAACGCTTGTCAAGCACATGGATATTCAATACTTCATAAGAGTGGAATAGAAATGTTTCATCGTCTGGCCGCCTCAGAAGGCGGCAAACAACTCAGTACCAGGAACATTAGGCTGAACTGATATCCCAAAAAATTTTCAAAACGAGTGCCATCGTGCAAATATGCTGGACAAGTATAGGAGTATAAGGAAAGATCTGGTATGTGTCTGATAATGCTTTTATTTTAATGTGTTGTACGCACAGACGTTAATCAGGTATGAAGTTGCTTACCGACACATGTTCGTGTGGATACAGAAAATTTTGGAACTATGTAATCTTAAAATCCGCTGTTTTATGTTTTCATCGCAAGTGGCCATCGATTGTCCGTCTCCGGTTCCACGGGTCTGATGGCCATCCACCATCCAGGACCGTTGCCAGTGAACCCTTTGGAAGCTCATAGATTTTACACAAGCTTGTATATATACTTAGCACACTGAAAGGTTTCATAGTATGATTAGACCAAAGTGAATATTAGCCACGGCTTGACGAAAAAAAGGTTAGTGCTGTATTAACCGCCAACCATTATATTCAGATGGTTACGTGGGATCCGAAAACTTGAACATTGACACCGAAACCCTTAAAAGTACTTTGCAAACTGTTAACAGACAAAGGTGAGATTGTAATTTAGAAACCATTTTTCAATTTTTAATGTTTGTTTTTTCGCAAAGACTATCGCAAAAGACATGAAATTGCGGATGAGCTGTAAGTGACTCAGTGGCGCAGCCAGCCCAAAACTTTGCGAGGNGCNAAAATGCTTGATTTTAGGCGAATAACACCATTTTTTTGGAAAAACGCCTCTCAAAGCACAAAATGACTATANTTTCTAAACATTTGGTGGGGGCCATGGCCCTTCTGGCCCCCCATGGCTACGCCTATGAAGTGACTGCGACAATCGCTTCGTTTTCCTTTGCGAATGTCTCTTTCGTACAATAATGAAAGCTTAAGTCATGTCTCATTGCAACATGCAGAAAAAGAACAGTAAATGTTTGGTTTATCAGTGCCTTGCTTTCTCTGTTCTTGCTTGACTTGTCACGTGAAATCGAATTGTAAAATTTAAAAAATTTTCTATTTGTCGATGGATTCAAACCCATCGCCTTTGTGGAGTCTAGTTACATTAAGTATGTTAACTTCGTTTTCTTGCTTGTTGTTCGGAGACTAAGAAGTATTCAAAGTGACAAATCAACCTTGCGTCACGCTCTGTTGCTGGTGCAACACGCGAATCGACAGTTGCATGTTTTTCGAGGAAATGGAAGAAGCTGTCAGCTTAATTTAACTTGACTGAGAAAACCTCGTCAGCTTGATTTACTTTACTGAGAAAACCTCGTGATTTTGAAAAATAGAACTTGAAAAGATGCATATTTTCAGGCCTTCACTCCAAAGTGCGTCGCTACCTCCGCTCCCTGGCGAGCCACAGGCAGATGGTGAAGCGATTTATGACGAAACAGGTGAGCAGTGTTTTGAAACAATTGTTGTATTGTCAACACCAGTTCAGATGCAAACAAACAATCGTAGAGAGATTGGTATCAAGCAACTTGTTTACACCAAATTGTGTTTTAGTTGCTACTTGGGTCTGAATTGTCCTGCTTTTAAGACTTGTCTCTCATCTCGTGCAAACCTTGGGAAAATGCATGTTTCAGTTTTGTTGTACATAATTAGTGGTGCAGTGGCGAAATAGGAAGTGAATAAACTCGCATAGATTAACCAAAAAACGACTAAAACCGTTTTCCCCAAGTATTTCCAGACATGACAGTAACGCAGCCTAGTACTAGTCTACATATAATTTTTTAACCAGTGGGGTAGCCAGCCCAAAATTTTAGGGGAGTCCAAAAATTGAGGGGGGCAAAATATTTGACTATAGGCGAGCAGGAATACTCTTGCGTGGGGCGCCGCTTCTCAAAGCACATAATGACTAGGTATGCCAAAAATTTTGGGAGGCCACGGCCTCCTAGCTACGCCTACGTTTTCAACTGTTAGAAAACAAACGGAAGAAACAGTCCGTCTCAAGATGACGTTAGTGACTGACGACGTCTTTGATTAGCCCTCGCCCCGAACAAAATTCTTGGCTGCGCTACTGAGACAAGTAGCAACGTCTTCTCCCGTTTCGCTGGCATTACAACAGTAATCATCAAGGATAAGTGATAACCCGCAGCGCTTGTTGGGCAAGTAATATTTGATGACTTCAAACGATTCAAATTCCTTGCATCCTATTGGCTGCTTGTTTCACGTTTGAACTATTTTCTTTTTGTAGCACCAGACGAAGATCTTTATGAAGCTCTGTGAAGGTCTTCAGAATCCAACTTGAAAAGTTTGGGCTGTACTGGACTTCCCAACTTCAGTCATCGCCCACTTCTGTTCGTGTTTTGTCCACTGTTTGTTTGAAAGCACTTGAGAAAATACTGACAGCGTCTTGGTCAAGTTAAAACGACTGTTTAGCCCAAGTTGTCTTTATTGACCACTGTGTTTTGGAACAGACCCACTATTCTACGGCTGTGTTTGTTCACACAAGAGTATTACTGGCAGCACAGCTACAAGCATCCTGTGCGCTTTTTCACCATTCTTGCCATGATTACGTATATGGCTCTGCTATCCGATTGCACTTAACCTGTTCCAACTGTGTCTACTAGCCACCGAATGAGGATGAAACACACTTCAGCCACTGGTCGCTATTTATTTTAGTTACTTGTTCTGGATTTTACAACAGCGAAGTATAGAAATTTGAGTAATGTTGATGCATCGGTCTTATTTCACTCTACTCTTGATTTGTCTGTATCGTAAACGGCAGAGCAGTTGCGATGGTAACGAGATCACTTAAATAAAATGTAAAACATCTTGGCCGAGACTTGAATTGCGTAAATTTTATTCTGTTGTGATTCGTCACTCTTGATTTCTGACTGGAGGTGTGCTGCACAGACATGTACATAGCTAGCCTTACGCGTTCGAAGCTTGCTTCCCTCGTCAACCTTGCCTGGGCGCGCCAAGGGGTGGAAACAGGGGAGTAACGAGGGGGGCGGAATTCTCCGGGCGCCGAATGGCTGCGGGGGCGCCAAAAAGTCCCAACAATCTCACAAGTACTTTCTTAAATACAGTACATTTCCTTCCGATAGACCTCAGTTTCAAACATGGGGGCGCCAAACTTGCTTCTTGCCCCGCGCGACATCTAACCTCGTTACGTGCCTGGGTGGAAACAGTATTATCAATTCAACAAGAGAGAACAACCTACCCCAAGACAAACGAATCATTTCTTCAAGTGAAGCACTCCTTGCCGGTGCCGCAAACGCTTTACCATCTTAAAACCCTGCTGTTAGCGGTTGCATTCAATTGTTGATACACAGCTGTCTGCGGCTGTATTGTTGAATACGTTATGTGAGCATTTTAAAGCACTACCATAGCAATACGATGCAATAAAAAACGACGCGAAAGCTTTTTCTGGCGTGTTTTATCAAGTTTTGGATCAGAGTTACCTATAGGGGTTTCGGGAAATCTTTGCTCAAGGTGAAGGAATCCGTTGGACATTAAGTTTGTTGATGTCCCGATTTCTGACGCCTTCTTTTTGTGCATGCCGCATTTCTATTCTATCGCCAGTAATTGGACTGAAATTTAACTTTCCCAGAAGTGCAGTGAAGCGTGAAAAAGTCATCGTTTTTTCCAGAATGTTTTCAAAAACGCCAGGACCTACAAATTTGTTCGTTTCTTTGCTGCTTGAACCCCTGAAAAGGTACGAACACTGTCCTGAATCGCACGTTTTTGACGCTCCGGGCAAACGCTCCGGCTCGTACGCCTATGCAGTTGCTATTGGTTTACGTGAAACATACCATTTATTCTCAATCTCAACCTAATTCAGGAAACTTTATTCGCGCACAGATTTCGTTCCTGCAAAAGTTTATGATAATGCTTATTTTCCGGAGGCCAAAATGGGGCCTGATACAGGGTGAAGTGCCACGCTTTTGCCATCGACTCCACCCCTATATCAGGCCCGTAGCCATGGGATCATTCAGGGCAGTGTCCCTCAAATGTTGCGCCCAAAGCAAAAATCTTTCCATCCTAAAAACTCATGTCCCCCCTCAAACCGTTAAGGACCCCTTGAAAATCTTTGAATCGTCAGGAGGGGTTCTGCGCTGATAGTTCTGACCGTTCACTGTTTACCAACGTTTAATATCATATCTGATGCAACTCTTGCAAACTCGAGCAACTTAGGCCTAAGCGCTGGGCTACTGTGTTGGGGTTCAGTTGAAGCAGGCTCATGATAACTGATCACAACAGCAGGTGTCGACGATGCTGCCGCTCTGGTTTGAGAAGCATTTTCATCCTGAACCTGAACAAGCTTACTTAACTTACGTTTACCAGAAAGCATCCACCCGCTACAAAACAGCTATCGCGACATGCCAACCGTTTGCAAAGGTTTGAAATTACGCGGCGAAAATTTAGTCGAGTAAGAAAAGCAGTTGTTTCCGTAACCAGATGCGTTTTGTGATCAGTGCGGCCTGTACTGCTTTTTTCGTGAACTAATTTTCGACAAATTAATTTTGTTTTCTTCCGTTGTTACGTGGGAACATCGTAACGAGACTGTCGCGCGTGCGTCCTGCGCAGATCACGTGTCGCGCGAATACAAACGCTTGACCTCGCACCTGACCTATGTTAAAGTTCATCGATTCATTCGCTTTTCTCAGAATTTCTAGCTGTGTGAAGCAGTTGACGCAGAGTCATTACCAGCGGGCGAGGCCACGGCACCGAGCGCATACGTTTGCAATCCCCCTCCCACCTTTTCGCTGATAGCGGCTCCGGATTTTTCTGGTTTACAATAGTGATAATGGAGTGCGGCGAAACCAAAGCTGCCACCGAGTGTTTCAGGATCGTATCGAGTTTATTGATCAACATCTGGAAAAAGACTCGAATATTCGATCACGTGGTCGTCGGAAGGATTTTTTTCCGGGGGGGGGAACCAGGGCATTTTTCCAAAATTTTTCAAAGGGCGGGGGCAAAAGTGGTGAAATTTGTTTTTTCCCACTCGAAATTAAGAAAAGAATCTTTTTTGCTGGAATTTTCAGAATCCAGGGGTCCCTGGACCCCCCTTCCGACACCCCCATGTTCGAGACGTTTCTGCGTCGCAGCCACAGCGCGGTTGACAATTATCCAAGCATTGAGTGCGTAGCGAGTTGTTTTCACGGAAACAAAAAGCTTTTGTTACGACATAGTGGGCGCAAGCTGTGGCGGGACACGACTTAGGGGGGTGCAACGTGGACAGCAAAAGTACATTAAAAACGTGGTCCATCACTCAATCTCATGAAGGTACCATTTCATTACAGAAGGAATTTGTGTCATAAAACAAAGTTGAAAGGGCACACATCCGGTTCAAATAAAACGAATCTAAAGAGTTAGCTTGTCGCCTGTTCGTCCCGTTTCTGACCTCCACATTTACGAGAAAGACGCACTATTTAAACAGGGCCTAGCTGCCGTTGGAGTAAGAAGCCTCACCACAGCTCCCCGTCCCTGCATCTGCGTGCAGCTTTTCTGCGATGAATCTTTAAGTGTTGCGAAGACGAGTGCACGCGCAAGATATCACGACACAAGAAGCAACAAAAACCGCCTTGAGCTTTTCAGCCGGCTGTTTGAGGAATCTCCTGCCTAGTTTTGCTCCCATCTCCTTGCAATGATTCAGCTTGTAC
>JGI24021J15306_10011506_pt1 | contig 10988 bp, 7 predicted proteins | sample Ectturendosymbi1_FD_15306 | JGI IMG/M metagenome (IMG submission 15306)
GCATCGTAATAATTATTTCACATGGGGGAGGATCATGTTCTGAATGTTGATTTGCGCGTCAATTAGGTGATACCATTTATTTTCACAGATAACCAGAGAGTGACAACTTGGTTGTTTGACAAAAGTAACGGTGTATGCTTCGTGCAGAGGTGGCTTGTTTATACTGCCGTCGTTCTCTGAATAGTGCCGTGACAAGGCCATCTGGTCCTTTGAAAACATGTTTCAGATGACCTTCCTCGAACCCCTGAAACAACTCTGTCGAACCCAGGGCAAGAACCACTGGCTTAAGGTAAGAAATTCTAAGTGTAGAATCGCAACGACCCTTCTTGTTTTGCGCGTTGAGTGAACAATACTTTGCCTGACCACCAAGAGACTCGATACGGACTACTACAAATAATGGGCAACAATTTACAAAGATCATTATGTTTCTAGAAGCGGCGCTATAGCAACGGGATCCCACAAAACGAAATTAAGGTACACTGCAACATCTTAACCTACAGTAGTAGCAACTCGCACCTGATGCAAATATTGTGGCGGAAGATAGAGGCAATCGCCAGCGTACAAAGTAACGTACTCCCAGGCGATGTCTGCCAGTTCCGGGTTGGTGGTCAGGTCAATGCTGTCAGGATCGAGGTGAGAAAATCCCGAGCCCTGTATTCACAGACTGAAAGCTTTTACTCATGTTTCATGTTGGCTAATCACTTTTTTATAAATCTTTATTGTATCAAACAACACTTTATTTTATCACTTTATTGTATCAATCAAAAACGGAAGTAAAGCATTTTGTGCTCTGCAAAGAATTGTCGAGCGTATGAAATCATGCGTTTAATAAAGTGCCTGAACAAGAAACAGCATGTAGTTGGTTGTGCAAAGAGCACAAAATAATCAAAAAACGTGACTGCAATAATTTTAAGAGAAAAAGACTGCAATAATTTTAAAAGAGAAAAACAACAAGGCATTCATACAACACACTCATAACAATATTAAAAAAAATCACCAACAAAAAGTGCTGCAACCACATAGATTTTACAGTTTGCCTGCTTTCAGCTAGCTGTAGGTTAAGCTAATAGGGAATCAAAAGTTTGTTTCAGTGAAGGAGAAAACACCCAATTTTCTGCATGCGGAGGCGTCAGTCATCAGTCTTTGCAAGTTTCAATGTTTATCAGATGCCGATTTTTCTATTTTTTGAAGGGTGCTTGTATAGTATGTGGTCTACCTTTTGAATATGGCCAACGAAGTGTGTCACCATATGATCCAGATATGGGTTAGAAAATGTACATTGCTCTTCCTACATAGGGGAAGGTCAGATATATATTTATCTATATATAAATCAGTATAGTATACATGACCCTCCCAACCAACATTTTACAACCTCACAAACACAGTGCACAAAGTTCCATGCCACTGAAACCTCAAAGACACAACATGCTAACCTCAGTGGATGCTTCCTTGTAAGTTGTGCATACTACATAATTGTTGCGAATCGTGTTTAATGTAGACATGTTCCCACGTGAAAAAAGAATGCATCGCCTTAGGTTTGCGCTCACTAGTGTCGGTTTTAAACCAGCCTTCATTTTTTTCAGGCAAAATATCAATCTTTGTAAAAGATACAAGATCCACAAATGAGGACTCACACCAATTTTTACCTGACCACTGCTTCCAACAACCATGTCTAGTTTTGATGCGTACTTAGGGTTGACTAGTATCCAGTCCTTGCGGCCAGCAACAACACAGTGTAAAATGTTGTCAGCATCATAGTGTAGCTTTGATCTTTGCAGGAGAAAATTACGAATTAGAGCCAATAATGAATATCAACAAAAGTGCATCAGGAAGGAAATATTTACAATTTTCACCAATAAATTCAACAACATATGTTGAAAGCAACCCTAATTACTGCCTAGAAATACTCCTGGCTGTAAGGGCACATCCATATCAGGATTTCTGCTTCACTGACATTACAGGCCCCTTTTCGCCATATGTGCTCAGCACTAAATTATTGCAATTGATGGCAATTCAATCAGTCCTAACAGTTTTTTAATAAATTGTAAATGACAGAGCGTGGAAACATTCTACTAACGCATGCGTCATCACCAAATGCATTTATTCTATGCAACTTTGATTGCAAATTCCCTGGCACACCAAATATATAATCAAAGGTCACAGTAACAAGCATAAAAAATAAAAATTGCAGTAGTCTGATTATATTACCTGGTGCCATGTGTGCCAATCCACAGGTTGAGTTCTTGAAGGTTTTCCTTAAATGTGCTGCACATAAGAGGTTTTGGCAACTGCAAATTAAACAGAACTAATCATTTTTTACTTTGTCTCACATTTTTAACAATTTCCCAACTGGGTTATTTACCCGTAAATCTTTCCTCATCACGTTTGGCATGATAGTTACGACATACCAGTTGTGCAGCTTGTATTGTTCCAAAAATCCTTCAATGGTCATTCGTTTTGGCTCAGTTTTTCTGGAAATATACCTTGTTTTGTAATCTTTAGCAACAGGACAAACTTTTCCACTTCTTGCTATACACAAATCACCTACAGATACCCTTCCAAAGCTTTCATCACATTAAGCCGCTCATGAAACAAGTTGCTCAATGGTAATTAAAAAATTGCAACACCTAACCACTCACATTCAACAGTGATATTTCACAAAATAACAGCAGTAAATAACAACATTTTTATTGTAACAAATTCACTAAATTGTTGATTTTCACCAAATAACTGTAGTAAATAACAAAATAAGAACATTTTGCTTTTGATGTCTTTGCATTACACTGTTAATTCTTGCATCACAGAGCCTTTTGGATTTGAAGTGCTAGCATTCCAAGTGTTGCTTGTTTTGTTTTTGACTGAAGATGGATTAAGAATAATCCAAAACGTATCAAAATAAACATGTATAGTTTTTTTAGTGTTGATGAAACAAGAGTAACATTTATACAAAAAAAGTGAACGTTTTTTGAATGCTGTTCTTAAAAATTTGCATACAACTATGACTGATGTAAACCAGTCCTTAGTAGTTGTTTCAAAGTTTCGATCATTGGATCTAATTTCTGAATAAAGAATATCACAATCTCTGAACCAGAACAGCCAAATGTTCTTAATCGTTGTGCATTCAAAACATTGCTCATGCAAAAAACATTTGTTTTGCATTCTCAACAGCAAACATCCTATTGAAACATTCCCACCATAAATGGTCACCAAGTTATATTAATTTTGATCCTAGGTTGTGACTTTGTTTGGAATTCTTAACAGGTAAAAGGGAAACTTTAATTCTAGTTGGATTCTGCTTTTTATCAGATTGCAATTTATAACCATACATAGACTGCAAGTTTGTTATGCGTTGAAAACATTTTACCTAGGTAGCATATTCTCCTCAGCCTACGTATCTTTGCATACTTGGTAATTACAGGATAGATACCAGGATACATACCAATATGGATTTCAAGTCTGTAGGATAGCAGCTGCAATATTTTACTCTTGAAATTGCATATCTTTATGTATGAAAACTACGAAGAGAAACAGCACATTTAACAATTTAAGCTCTTGTTTTGGCTTCAATTGTTTGGTGTTTCTTAACAGTAGCATAAATGGGATGAACTTTCAAAACCTGCCTGGTATGGTAATTTCTCAGGGAACACACTAGCAGTAAAAGTGTTAACTTAATCTAAAAACATGATTACCTATCTTCCAGTTTTTTCTCCACCAAAACTTCCTGATCACCATACTCTTTAACCAAGTATTCATCATCAGTCCATAAATCTAGTGCTGGGGAGCCTCTCAACAAATCACGATAAACAGCAGGTCTGAAAAAAATACTTGCATGTTACAGCAAACACAAAACAATGCCAACATCATTTACCCTACATGATTTAGTTTCAATCAGCCAACAACAATTAACACATTGACTGCCAGTCTATGAATATATTTTACTTGGAAATCGGGGAAAAAACAGGGATATTTCGGCTGACTTCCCAAGCGCATAGCTCCTCAGCCAATTGCACTAGAGAGCTGTTCAAACCCTTAACACTTTGAGAGCCGGCATACGATATATTCGTACTTCGATTTCGGCCTAAAAAACACCAGTTTTCGGTTGCCTTACCAACGCCCTAGCTCCTCTGCCGATTGTGCTAAAGAGCTGTTTAAGGGCTCAAAAGGATCAGCCAGTCTAGTAGATTGCACTCGAAAAAAATTTTTTGGGTTGGGGGGTGCGGATTTTTTGTGACTGACATCATAAGTGAAGTAGTTTTGGGGTCATTTTGACTCATGTTGCCTGGCCTAGGGCCCAACCACTAGGCCAAAATGTTTCGCTGAAATTTTCATTGGAAACTTGGCTCGTGTCCGAGTCTTTTGAGGTTTTGATCGACTTTCTAGCGTTTCTGGTTCTAAAGTTATGATCTAAAATAAACAAATTAATTAGTTATCTAATTAGTCAAATATTTTTACTAACGTACATCACAACTTTTCAACCCGAAACGCCAGCAGGTCATCCAAATTATCTAAAGACTCAGATTGTAGCCTAGTTTCCAGTAAAAAGTTCAGCGAAATACTACCGCCTAACGGTTGGCGCCCAGGGCCAGGCAAAGTGGGCCAAGGTGGCCTAAAAGTCCTCTACTTATGACGTCATTCACAAAAAAATCGCACCCCCCAAGCAAAAATTTTTTTTCGAGTACAGACTAGAAGACTTGCCGCATCTTTTGTCGCTTCGACTAGGTCCGTAACCCGAACAGGAGCGGAGATATTCCCGTGCAAAGCCACGTGCGTTTAGGCGTTTTTTTTTCGAAAATCCTCGAAAGCAGCCAGACGCCAATGAGTTAAAAGACTCAGAAAGTCTTCAAGTCTGCAATGAAAAAAAATTTTGGTTTTAGATTGCATTTTTTGTGGGTGACGTCATAAGTAGTACAAGTTTTTGCAACTTTTGTAACTTTTCTTTACAGCTTCCTAAATACTCAAAATATATGTAATTCAATGTTTTGAGATGTTTCCAGGAATTTTATATTGCAACTTTTTCGATTTTTGAGTGCAACTTTTTACTGAAATTTTTATCAAGTGTTGCGCAAAATGCAAAAGTGTAATTTAAAAAAATACTGCAAAACAATTTCAGTTTAGTTCTATTCCCTTTGATTGCACGAAAAAGAGCTATATGATGGATTAGCTGTGTCTCAATGTTATCTGTGACGAAACAGTTGGTTTGCAAGCTAGAAGTTTTACAACCCCAGCCAAATACTTCTGTTGAGACAACTTAGTTACATGAAACACATTGATGAAATACAAAGAACAGGGAGCCCAAAACATACCATTGCTCAAGCCTATGAAAAAGGCTCCACATTTGAGTTTGGCAGCAATCCAGCTGGAATAAAATTGTATTTAGATCACTGATTCGCACTTCATAGTGACCTGAAAGCAATTGTGGAAATGACCCCACCAAACATCAGTTCAGAACTGTGTGCCAAATTGTTAAATTGCCAAGCAACTTCATGCACTGTGGAGAGAAGTTTTTGCATGCTTGGCAAAAGACCGCCATTTCTCCCCAAAAATGTTTGGAAATATTTAGCATTGTATGTAAATAAATCGCTTGAGTAAATTACTGTCGTTTGCAATAAATGCAACTTTCGTTGAAAATAAATGCAACTTTCTCACTTTTTTACTGCAATAAAAACTTGCCCTAGTCATAGGTAAGGTAGGTTTTTGGCCATTTTTAGCTGCTGATACTTGACCTGGGCTCAAGAATTTTGCAATTATTTACAACTTCACTGCCGGTATATGAATATATCGTACCTAAAAATCACACATTGAGCCGCTAATTTCAAGGCACTTTGCAACTTCCTAATTCGTCCGTCGATTGTGCTAGAGGGCTGTTCAAACTTTTATAAGATTAAGAAAATCTTCAAGTCTGCAATGAAAAAATTTTGGTCTTGGATTTTTTTGTGAGTGACATCATAAGTGAGGTAGGTTTTAGGCTATTTTATCTCATGTTACCTAGCCTAGGGCCCAACCACTAGATGGAAGTACTTCGCTCAAAGTTTTTATTGGAAACTAGGCTAGAATCTGAGTTCTTTGATCAACTTTCTAGGGTTGCAGGTTCAAAATTTATGATCTGAAAACAACAAGTGAATCAATTATCTAATTAGGGGATTGATTAAATATTTTGTTGTTTTTAGGCCATAACTTTTATACTTTTTAAAGTGAAATTTGCCCATCTCTGGGATAACGGAAAATCATTGTTCTGGTTTTTGTGTTTGATTTTGAGGTTGGGTGAGGTGCAAATACTAATAACTAACACAAAAGGCACGACTGAAAATGTTTAAGAACCTAGATGTTCCAGACGAGTGCGTGAAACTATCTCAGAGGCTTAGGTATGCTATGTTCAAGTCCGGCTTACTATCAAGGGCTGCTAACAATTGAATAAATCGGTAGTTTCTTTAACAAATGAAGCACTTTTTTGGGCTTCAATTACAGCAGTGGTTCTTAACCAAGGGGCATCAATAAATTTCCAGGGAGGGCACTAGTCCTTACACACCCTACAACATGGAAAGTTTGATCATTAAATTACAAATTGCATTTGTTTTTACAGCTTGTTTAAGATCAGGGGGCTTCAAACAAAGGACAATTACTTAAGGGAGGCGTGGTGGAAAAAAGGTTAGGAACTACTTAATTATGGGGTGTTTTAGGAAGCTGGCACAAATATGGAAAACTCAAAAGCTACCTGGTGCCCAGCAGGTTGTCTTGGTTAAAACCACCAGCACGTGAAGTGTGAAATAATAAACATAAGATACTTTTTTACATAGTAAAAATACCATTATTGCTTATTATTATACTACAGCACCTCACATTCCATCCACCTACATGTACAATATGCATTTATCAAAAATTACTATAAAAAAAATTTTGTAATTCAAACTATACTTTCTTGAATGCCAAATTGTGACAGGCAAACACCACAATGACAATCACCCACATTGTAAGCACCTTGATCCAAGTACTGCACACATACAAAACAATATATAATACTTCAAGAAACATTAAAAGGAACACACATCAGCAAATAGTGCAATTACTTTTACTTTCAATTAATACATTAGTTGTTCAACTGAAAAAAGACTTGGTTTTCAATAACTATTGTGCAAATAAGAGGAATGGTCAGTTTTTCACTACTACTCCAGTCTCTTAAAAAATATGAATGTCTACCTGTATAATTTTACTTGAGTGTCCCATAACTCTCTGGGAGTAGGTGCATGAAAGTACTCAGGAATTTGCCCAATGGATGGGCTTTGTAATCCAAATTCTTGCAAATGCCCACGCTGTGTCACGTTTACTTTATCAGGTAGTGTAATGGGTTTAGGGAATTTAAGGTGAAATGCTGGATCATTCTGCATCAAAGCCACATGCTCTTCAATACTACGTCCAGTAACCAACCCATTTAACACCAAACAAACTGTCAGCAACAACAACATCTCTCAGATGCAGAGACCCAGTTTTGCAAATCAAAAACAGTGATACTTATGTCTACTACTGCAAACAAAAATGCAAGGAGTCGATATAATGAAAGATACCCTAAAACATATAGGAAGTGGCTACAGATATGCCTTGCATGACGCAGTTTCAATAAAATGCTCAGTTTGTCACTCAACCGGCATCATCCTGGTAATGTAGCAGATGTGTTTAGGTCTGTGCCAATGGTTTTCAGTCCTCACAATGGCGACTTTCATATTGGTAGCACTGTAGCGGTTGCATGTTTCAATTCATGAGACAAGTTTTTCTCTACTTTTTTCAAAAGCTTTCAAAGTTAATGTTTAGGGGTTAGCATTAGGGTTATGGTTAGGTTTTAGGTTTACCTTTTACGTTTCCACCAGACCTAACTGCACTCTCCTCGTGCATTAATTACTGTTGCGGTACAGGTGGTGTTTTAATAAGGTCTCAAATATCAAGATCCACAGGCGTACCTCTAGCCACTGTCAAACATAAATTGAAACAGAGTAAATCATGAAAACAAGACACATCGCATATCTAATCAAAGACATAGCCAGCAGCATTTCAAATTTTGATCAATGAAGTATAACACAAGATTGATGTTAAGTTTTGCCAGAGTTAACACATCTGCAAGCCACCAAGTTTCATCTCTGGCGCAGTCTCAGTCATATCTTATGAACTTTAATTTGATCTTGAGTGAAGACTGAATATTTGCACATTTGTTTGCAACATGTTACAACATAAGAACTATAGTTCCTTGTCAATTGTTGGAAAATATTATTTAGTTTTGTAGCCTTATGCATCATATGCTAAATGGTTTGGCAACATGTGGTACAAATAAATGGTTTCAGAAACTTTTGAATGAGTTGTGATAAACAAAATGTAAACTATTACAAAGCATTGTAGGAATAAATTTTTATTACTGATCTGAAACTCACGGCACATACATACAAGACTTTTACTGCTTATCAGATGATAGCCCATAGGTAAAAGGTAGTGTTTATTTTGGTTAGAGTGGCACAACCTTTGCTGGATATATTTTGTGGTTTGAACCTGATTAGAACCACATCCACTTTTCTCCAGATAGAATACTGCGTTTGTGACACTAACTTGTGAACGTAGTCAGCAAGATATGAATATGGGTGTTGTTTCAAACAGTTTGAGTGCTTGTCGGTTCAGCTCTTACCATTGCTGCTTTCACTTCCCTACTTAACAACATACTTCTCATGGTAGTGCTTTTTATGCACTTTTCAAAAATAATTTTCTAACTTTTACAGTTTAGGCAGTAGGGGTCGATGGCAGCAGTACCACCGGTGTGGTGATGTATCTTGAGTGTGGGATTGTGCCACCAGCACAAAGATTGAATTGAAATGTTTGGCTATTTGCACCACAAGCAAGGGTTTGAGTAGAAAAGCCTGTGTTGTATTTATGTGGCTGTTATATGTACAACTATTGTGAGGACAGAACAGATACGCGTTTGTGTGAGCCATTAGGATCAATCTGCCCAGAACCGTCACCAGAAATTGTTCACTGGGGAAGGGAGCATTACGTTTGTGCAGGGAGGCTTGATATTGAAAATTTGTTAAAATTTCTACTGATTTATCGTATTCCATGATTTAACTTGGGGGGCTTGGGATTTTGCCTGTAGGAGCGAAGCCCACCAAAGCATCCCTGTGACGACGGGACTAAATCCGCCTGAACTGCCGATTAGTGACGAAGCTTGAAATGATCTACATATTGCAAGCACAAGTAAGTGTGAAGCTGCATTAGTGCACACCCAGGGTTGCCACATCAAGAAACGAAACGGGAACTAGTGATGCATCAAATTGTCAGCTAAACCAAGAAAGTTGAAACATGTCATTTTCCCTTGATAGCTTGATCGGGGCAAAGTCACGTCACTATCAGTTTAATTGGGTGTGTGCCACACACCTAGAGTATAGGTCCCAAGTGTTGATGATGGTCATGGTGAGAATTACTAGAATTTGAGTAGGTAAAAACTTTTAGTGTTGACAAAGAAAACAAGTTTCGAAAATTAAACCCATGCAGCAGGTTGCCTGCAAAAGACGGAGCTCTGTTGGGGCGAATCTTGTTATAGTATGTAAGTTTGTGATGTTTAAAAAATTTATACTTTCACAACTGTTGAAACTTTTTTTTTGTCCCAGAACCGTTGTGAAACTCAGATAAGGAAAAATTATTAAACTTTAGAATATACTTCTTTTACCGTAGTGTAATATCACCTTTTGCAAAAAATTTTTTTTACTATGCCTACCATTTATTTCTCATTGGTCAACACAAAATATCAGTTTTAGCAACTCCGGTTACGTCATCAAACCTCCACTATTTACGGAGCTCCGCCTTTTACAGGGTACCCTAAAGAAATACCATGCTTTTTACTACCGTTTACTTCTCATTGCTCAACGCAAAATATCGGTTTTAGCAACTTCGTTTACGTCATCATCAAACCTCCGCAACCAAGCTCTGCTATTTACGGAGCTCCACCTTTTACAGGGCACCCTTTTTTACTATTTCACTTAGTAGATAATTACCACTTGCCATTGGCATGAGAGTGATGCTAAATGCTCAATTTCAACTTTAGCAGTGATCGACTTATTAACCACTAGAAAACTTAACCTTGCAACACCTGAGACTGCATTTTCATTACTCTTGTGGTCCAGCGTATTATTATGTTCAGTGTTGCCACTCTGTTGTTACGGAAAAGTACTAGATTTCATGATTAAAAAATACTAGACTCACAAAAAGAACACTAGATTACAAAAGCAAACTTAAAACACAGTGAAAAGGGCAACCCTAATTGCAGGGTAAAAGGGACGTAGGCAAATAGGGAAGTGTTTTCCCACAAAAGATTCGTCCCTACGTTTAGTGTCTACATCAGAGATGATCAGGTAGTGGATTTTTACTATCCGATCCTATCCTGTTTTTGAGAAATGATTTTTCGATCTCATCTGAATCCTGTTTTGGTTAAAATCATGCTATCCGTATCCGAACACTATCTGAAAGTCTTGTATGATTCACAACATACATTTTTGTATAGTGTACATTTTGTCTTGTGAGGCAAAATAACTGCTGAAGTTATTTTGCCTTTAGCTGAATACAATTGGCTGAAGTAGTCACATAAAAAGTTTGGAACGCATGCCCTACTTAGTTGACCATGACATCTGTAACAGTTCAGTCACACATCCATGGACAAGCAGCCTATTGCAATGGCTTCAGGGCTAGCAAGCAGTTATCGGCTTCTTGTTTGCAGTAAGAGTAAGTGAACTGTAGGCTCAACCCTAACTCGAAACACTGAACCACTAAACCTAAAACTTGACCTATACCCCTGACCATAAGCATTGATCCTAAACTCCGACCATAAACTCTTAAACCCCAACCAATTGTCTCCATGTCTTGTACTTGTCACATGACCACTTCAATCAATTGTGTTCAAATGAAGGCAAAATAGTCCCAACACAGGTTTTGCCTCATGAAGCAGAATAGACACTACCTGAATA
>JGI24021J15306_10011508_pt1 | contig 10987 bp, 8 predicted proteins | sample Ectturendosymbi1_FD_15306 | JGI IMG/M metagenome (IMG submission 15306)
TTGCAGCCAATCAAAACTCATTATTAAGTCAGCTGATCCTAAAGACAACGTCATTAAAACGTCAGCAAAGTCACAAGACTATTCACAAGACGAGTCACAAGACAAGTCACAAGACGAGTCACAAGACACAAGCGAAATCACATGACACCTGGTCACGATCAGGTGAAACCCCGAGTACTGAGATTTACCTGAAGGTCCTGGAAGCATTTAAACCAGCCAATCACCAGACAATTACGCAAGCAATAGCCAATTGGAAGACCTGAAGAAAATGGGAATTTCCAAGTCACATGATGATTTATGGGTATAAATAGCGTCTCATTTGGACTGAAATTCAGACTTTTCTCTTTCCGTCTTTAGGCACGTGTCCGAGGTTAAACCATAGACTCGAGTCTGAGAACTCCGGCTATGGGCAGGAATAAAAAATGGTAGCCCTCGGCTTGTACCAGGTGCTATGCCAGTTAAAATCTCAGAAAAATGACTTGTCCGAACGAAGTTCTGCCGGATTGGACTGCAGCAAGTGGCATGTCCGGGTTAATCCCTGCCAGTTTGAACAATAGAAAATGGCTTGTCCGAACGAAGCTCTGTCAAGCTAAATGCTGTACTGTACCAGCATATCCTTTGTCATGCCACTTGTTCAGGCTTAAACTGCATTCATGAGTGGATTCCATTTCTGAGTTACTGAGTTGCTGTCGGATCAGTCCTTTTGACTGAATTTACTTTCGACCAATTACAGCAGCAGTCAGTTATAGTGAGCCTTATTTATATAGTAAATTGCTTGAATAGGGGAACCGATCTGAATGGATTATTGATCTCTTATCGCAAATTACTAAGATGCAGAATTAAAATATGAGGGTTACTCGAGCGTTGTGACATGTCGAGAAGTGTTTGAATAATCGTATATTAGTGAGTACCAGTTTTTGTCAGATATTTATTATAATGAATAAAAGCTATGAAACCAAAAATTATATGCTTCACTAGTGTGTATATTTTATAGTGTGAACCATTGAGAAATAGTTTACATTCGGGCAATTAATGAGNGCTGTTAACCAGATTAAGCTTCTGCGAGAACGGTCCCTGATTCAGTAATGAGAACCCATGCATAAATGATTCTACTGAATCACATTGTTATGTCACCCTTAGAGGTCGCATCTTGTGTAACAAAGCTGTGTTCTTCGTAAAGCATACCGGCTCATTTTGGGCACACAAACTCTGCAGTTACACGTCAAGTTCATGTAGATGCCCTGCTAGTTCAGCATCTATATAGTGTATTTTTTCAATATATGTTTTGGTATGTGTAGCAGGGATGTTTGCCTGCAATTTAGAACAGTTCCTCGAGAGCACTCGTCAATTCAAAACAGGAACGTGTTGAAGACACACCCGAGTGTACAATTAAGAAACTCAGACCCGCCCTTTATCATTCGACTTTATGCTCAGTTTTAACAATACACATATGTGTATTCACTCATGGTTTTATTGATGTAACTTTAAGCACTGCGCTGTTAATCTCAAATCTGTAAAGAAATAATTTAATAACAACAGGGGTTAATACGAGTTCAATTCTTTCATGGAGGAAGAGAGTAAACCATACTGCCAGAAATTTTATGGGTCTCAGTCTAACAAACGAGCAGTAGACCGTATATTAAGTTTCCAGTGGGAAACTTCTTCTCAGCCAGTGGGCTAAGGTGATGGTTAGGCAGTGCCCTAAAGTCTTGCAGTGGCTAGACTTGTTACTACTCAGGCAGCGGCCCGATTAAGGACTGACTGAACTCAGCGTTGCCACTCAGTTTTGAAGAAAACCCCCAGAATTTACCTTGAAATAACCTCAAAAAATAATAAAAAACCCAGACATAAAGTCAAAACCAAGCCCTTGAAATGTACGTTACAAGTACTTGAACATGAAAAATTAAGGTAAAATGCATTATTTGCATCAAATTTTCAACAAGTTCAAGTCTCTTTTCAAACATACTGACAGTATGGCTAGTCAGTGCTTCATCTGTAAAACATTAGATTTTGAACAATTTGGTTAAGCCTAGCCCTACTCAGCTGCACTGGCTGCTGACTCTGCACACCACGCCTATGAAACCACTGCATTGTACAATGAAAAATCTAAAATTTGACCAGAGTCAAAAAAACCCAGATTTTCAACAAAAACCCCAGAACCCCAGATAAAACAGCAAAACCCCAGATCTAGTGAAAAAAAAACACCAGTGGCAACACTGACTGAACTTGGACATCGGGCACCTACTTATAGTTTTTGTCACGTATTTTCATTGGCTGTTTCATTGGTTCATCAGATGGCAGGACGTCGCGTTCCATGACGTAACACGGCGCTGCGTCTTGCGTGGTCCAAGCGCGACACTCGTGGTCACGCTCTCGATGCGTGATTACGTCAAATCCGAAATCGAGGTTGCGCATCAGTGCGTGACATTTTTATCTGTTTAAATCGTGAATATTACTAACAAATCACAGTGGCTTACTAGTGCAAGTTATTTCTATAGTGTTGTGGGTCACTCTCATCCTTACTACAATTCACGAATCACTTGCAAAATATAGGTCCTCTGTATTCAAATGTAGACAGTTCAGAACATCCACTTCCTATTAAGCTGAGTGTCTTATTCTTCATTTTGTTTCAGATTCATACTTCCTAGTGAAAGTCCATTTCTCTGTAAAGCTTTTAATTTCCTTGGTGTTCCTCCAATTCACACTTATCCACAATAAAAGACACTAAACTTCAGGGTCTTCTTCTTGACTTTTTTTCAGTCATTAAAGTCATTTCGTGGCTGTATTCCAAAGTCTGGAAATGTTTCATGTGGAGACCGCAAAGCGAACTCAACATATGGTCCAACATCAGAAACAGTTTGGATACAGAGAAGGCAGAAAAATTAATTAAAATATACCGATTTAACAGAGCTGAAGAAGATAACCAGTAGAATTTACTCAAACTGTTCGAATTATTCTTCTCTGTTTTTCAAACCCTTCCAATTTCGTTGCTGTTCGTTCTGTTTCATTAAAGAATACGTACAGCTAACTGTACAAGTGTGTTGCTTATTTTACTTTTTGCTTGACAGTACATTTTTCAAAGGAAGAGAAGGGGATTTTTGGTGGGTTTTACTGATTTTTTAGTGTTTTTTTTTTATAAAAACCCGGGTGGTATTTTTTCGTTGGGTCCAATTGCATCAAACCTGAAGATAATCATGGACGTGTAACTGATTTCCTGAGCCTAATTTCAAAATTTTCCTATTTGAACGTGGTTGATTTAGCTGATTTTATGATGCATCGCTAGATTCCCGTTTGTTTTTTTGTGCTAATACAGTCGCGCATCTGTGCTTGCAATATGTGCTGCCTTTCGAGCTTCGCCATTAATTGGCAGTTCAGGCGAATTGATCAAAACAGCTCACACAAGCCCGTATCCAGGGATGTAGTGGGGTGGGGACGGCGTTCCTACAGCTTTTTGCACTAGTTACGTTACTTGAAGATTTACATTTTTCCTTTCAATTTCTACGTGTAGCGCCTGGAGCAGCATGAATCACTAAATGACAAGTTATCCGGTGTATAACACGCAGCATGGTTGTGCTATCGCTGTTTGTGACGTCAACAATGGTATTTGCGCGCTTCCCGCTTCGTCTGATTGTGTGCATTTATCGCAACTCTGCTATCTTCGATTCAGAGGAATAATTAGTCTCGAACTTTTCAAGCCGTTGCGGACAGTGCTCTCACTTTTAGGGATTTTGTCACTAGATTGGAACTTTTGACCCTTTTTAGGGATTTTCGGAAAAGTATGAAAATGTTTGAAATGAACTATTTTTGTTTATTTTTCAAATCATATTTGGTTCTATTTTTAACATTTATCATGGCACTCCGATTTTATGCTGCACCACTACAGATTTAGGGATTTTTTGGTATTGTTCTAGTGATTTTTGGAGTTGCATTTGTGAGAGCCCTGGTTGCGGAGTAGATTACAGCTTGTTTGAGTGGATTGCGAGAACTAAAGGAGCTTTTTGCGTGTGAGGGAACGGCGTTCCCAAACCTCTTTTTTAGCACTACACCCCTGCCCATATCTGTTCTTTCTCCTTAGCAATTGTACATATAACAGCCACATAATAAAAAACGAAAATTTTCTTGCGTATTTAATGGGGATTCTCAATTCTTGGGTAGTAAAGAGAGTGCGTGTAGAATGATATGCACAGAAACGCCGGAGAATGGAGGCATGGGAAGGCCATTGGCCCTTCTGCCCTTTCAAAAGGGGGGCAGCGGTGGCGGAGGTGTCTTTTCATAACAGTGTCATGGGTAATTTCATGGGTTATCAAGATCGACTTGAAACAAATTGATGCAGCTATTTGAGCACCCGGAAAATTCAGAATGAGTTTCTATAATTTCGGTTATTATTTTTGCGGTCAACATTGTTGCTGAACAGAAACTAACCTATTTGGTAACGATATTTTTGTTTTTTTTTAAGTTTCCATTGCCTTCAACTCTTACTGCTCCCCCTGCCCTACCGCTGCTCCAGCGCCCTGAATATGTATGTTGCGTCAACAAACTTCGCCAAAACATTGATTTGCAAACGTGAATATGACGTCATATTGTGACGTCACAAACAACGTATATCCAATAACAATGACCACAAAACGCCACTGTTCAATACTAGAATTTGGAAGGCGGGCATCCAATCAAGCGGTCGCCCCGGGCTTCACCAGATTTCTGCACGCCACTTGGGCCACACGGACCAGAATGAAACGTTCGGAGAGGTTGAAAGTGTGGCAGAGTAAGGAGATAGGCCTATAACTTTCAGGAATGCTTGGATCTTTCTCAGGTTTCGGAAGGGCGATGATTTTTGCCTTCCGCAATGCTTTAGGCATCTTATTGGGGGCAGTGCAACCACTGATTATATTCATCAACCATGTAAATGCAGTTGACTAAAATGTTTTATCTGTTCGACAAGGATGTCGTCGAAATCTTCTGTCTTATGATTTTTAAGGTCTTAATTGCAATAATCGTTTCGGTCATGGTGAAAGGCCGCATAAACAAATTGGGTCCAGACGATGATTCTGTGACCAGAGGAAGCTTTGCTTCTTTGCATTGCTGGTAATGATTTCCGCGGCTGTTCACCAGGAGTTGATGGGCAATCTGGTCAGCCGTGACTAGAGACGTGGTTTGTGTTTTTGTGTAATCGTTTTCAAGAATACGAATTGTATTCCAGGCTTTCCTACTGCTGTGAGTAATGTCAGTGCTCATTATGAGCTCTTGCCACTTTTCTCTGCCAAGGGCATTAACACATTCGACTGTATTGGGACTAAAAAGGTCTGTGTTGAATAGCTCACTGTATTTGTTGTAGAGTCGTGCATTCCTTGGTGAGGCTCTTTACAAAGCATGTGCGACAGCCAAAGGGATGTTGCGTCTTGAGAAAGATTTTACACACTCCACAAACGCATCATATTTGCTAGGGATCGGTGGGATATCAACTAGGGCAGAATCCAAATCACGGGTAAAACCCAGCCAAATAGCCCTCTTGAAATTGAACCGTTGCCAGAAAGGAATTTCACGATGTGTGACAGCTGCGCTACTAATCTGAAGAATAAATGGACAATGTTGACCAATTGGGATTAGATCGAGCATTAATTTTTCACGCTGGTAGGCAGTTGATAGGGAAACAAAGGCTAGGTCCGAGTTATAACTTTTATTCCACCGAGCCTTGTTGATTGAGTGAGCTTTGAATCATCGACTAGAGAAAGCTGATTTGTGTCCGCACTGCTTTATAGTAGCTCGCCGTCTCGATTAGTGTCAGCGTAGTCTCATGTTGTACTGGGACTGTTGCAGTTTCGTATGTACACGTTTGTGCGTCCAATTAAGACCTCTGCAGGGGTATCAAACGGAACACCAGGTGGTTTGTATATAAAATGGATAGAGATTCCATGATGCCGAAGCAAAAAGTAACTGATTGGCTAACTGCAAACAAGCTCTCATTATTTTCTAAAACAAAAAATATTTTATCACAAATAAACTCCTTTGAAATAAATGTAAATGGTAATCGTATTGAAGGAGCTTTGAGTTACAAGTACTGATGAAAAACTGACATGGAAAGAGAATTATGAACGGTTGTGTTGTACTAAATCCATATATGTAGGTGTAATGTATAAAGTTAAACAGTATGTTAATACCCAAGCTTATGTATGTTGTATCACAGCCTAATGAATTCACGGTACAATATGGAATTATTGCTTGGGTAAGAGCAGCTTCATGCATAGCCAATATCGATTTTTTCAAATAGCGTCACAGGATGTTTGAACACCTGTGAAACTCCGAATCGTAAAGTTACTAGCATTTATAAAATGCAGAAATTGTATAACTTAAATATATTTACAGTATTGAATATATTATAAGACAAGCCAAAGCTCGGCAATTTTCTTTACCAAAAAGCACATTTAGACTCAGGTGCGAAAATGTTGAAGTCCATTGCAAGAAATCTGGTCAGAAATTCCTTTAGAAATAAAAAAGTAAATCGTGTTTGACACTCTTTACAGCGGAATATAAAAATAGGGGGGCTTCGCCCCTCCCAGAAAATTTTTCGCTCCCCCTGGAAAAATGTGTTGGACGTAGTTTGAAACTATTGGACACAGTTCAGAAAATTTGGGCCCCTCAGAAAACTCTTCGCCCCTCCTGGTGTCCCAAGCTGGTTACGGGCCTGCCGGGTGCTACAAACATAGTTGGTATTCCTTTTTTGTTAGTATGCATTAACCATGTGCATTGGTTGAATTACTTTGCAGCTCTGCACTAGACCATAACTCTAGCGACGTATTTCTTCTTCAGCTATCACGAATATTTTCAATATGTGTGAAAACTGCATACGTTTTACGTGGCGGAGTTAAACCAATTTCTTTTGGCGTCTTGAACTTACCTGCAATGCATTTTGCTTCCATTAATCATACAAACGCACTGCGCATATTGAACTTTGCACTCAGAGCAACAGACCTTCACTTACTTCTTCGTATAAACTGTTCCCTTTGCATTATGAGTAGCTTCGCCCTAGCGAGGTCTGCAGCACGAAATGACCCTTGATCATTAGCAGCCTCTCACTCCCCCATACCTTTTATCAATTGATCTACTTGGAACTCATCGCTGCACTATGCAATGGTGCGAAATATTGTAGCAACCGTGTTGACGCCATCCAAGCGTGTGCTCTTCACTAGTACCATATATGTATGCTTGTGTTTCATCAAAGTAATCGTGGTAGCGCCATTAAGCGTATGCTTTTCTATTATTGCCACACTTCGTGTTCTTTCATGCATCTGCGCCTTCCTTGTTACTGCAATATATGCTTTTCTATTACCGCCGCATCCAGTATCTATCTTCGTGTTCTTTCATGTATCTGTGCAGAACCGTCGCCAGAAAGTTTTCAATAGGGATCTTTGCAGTTCGGCGGGGGGTTTTGCGTTTGTGTTGGGGAGGCTTGTCATTATAAAATTAACCAAAACTCAACATATTTATAGTGTTTCACGTTTCAATTTGGAGGGGCTTAGAGATTTGTTAAGGGAGGCTAAACCCACCAAAGCCCCCCCCCTGGCGACGGGACTGTATCTGTGTGTTCCTTGTTACAGCCATGCATGCTTACGTCTATTGCATTGCATGTGGGAGTGAAGACGTTATGCAACATAATACAATTTCAAAGTCAAAGTTTCTCATCCACGACAATCGTATTCTGCATTAACAGCTCAAGAAAACGACATAACGTCGATTCGTCACGTATTAGAAATGAGGGGCGTAACTCTTGATCAAGTGCGCCGTGAGTTAAAGGAATTGTCTGAGGAAGAAGAGCGAATGACGTTGTTGGCTAGTGAGAGAGACAACGAAAATCTCAATGCAATATCGTCAATTAAGGTATTGGTCGGATGATTCATTTGTACAACATGGTACTCGCTTTTTTCCAGTCTGACATTTGTGTTCTTTTGCTTCAAAAACAGTCCATTTTTCGGACTTGAGTTGATTTTTGCAAAACTCCCATCATATGGCCATGATCGCAGCAGCACAGAAACAAGCAATACCAGATCCAAAAATCCATTAACCTAAATAGAAACACCATATTTTGTGTTTTTTATTTTTGTTGTCACTGTATGATACACATCAAGAACACTTCAGGGAAAATGGCGAATGAAAAGCAACGTTGTGGATTTTTGTATAGTTCAGAGTTGCACCACATATATAAAAACCGTTTCTTCGTCAGTGGATCACGTAATGGAGTTAATACAGTTAAGTCTGCACTTTTATATCCAAACTTTTATTTTTTGTGAAGAGGTTTGGGCTTTCGATATATTTGATTCGCAATTTCGGTAGGAAGGTAAAATCTCGAAATATACTTTTTATCAGGAAAGATGGTGGCGCCTTACCAAGGTAGAACTATTCCACGTGGTAGACGGATCTCATCATCCTTTAACATTTTTTCAGTGAGTTATTATAACACACCTTGCGACACACTGCTAAAGGTATTTTGCAAACATTTGTTGAATTGCGTTGCTTGCAGACACAAAACCGCAGCCAACTGAAAAAGGTACAGCTCAAAACTGCCGTAGTTTAACGAAAAGGTTTTCAGAAGTCAAGCAAGGCATAACAGCTTTGCAAAATGCGAGTGTAAATACCAGTCATGTGGGTCAGTGAGTAATATACTCATGTAACTCGGACTCAGTCATTTCGAACTTTCACTAGTGCAACTCCAACCACTGACCTTGCTCGAGTCAGGGTACGAAATTCATCGAGTTAGTGGACTGTCACTGCGCGTTAAACAAATTACCTACTTTTGATCATTTTCACGATAACGCGATTCAAGTCACCAGTTAAAAATCATAACTCCAATTGAGTTGTTCAGAAACCAAACAAATTCGATTCAAGTAAATTCATTTCGCAAAAAGTTAGTCGAGTCTTCTCAACGCCAACGTCATAATGCTTGAGTCGAATCAAGTGAGTACATGACCGGTGTCCGGCAGAGGTGGCCGGAGTCACATTTTCAGACTCTGACTCCGCTCCTGTTGCAAAAATTTTGAATCAGGATCCGGGTCCAAAATTTTGTCAAATTTGGGAATCCGACTCCTGTTCATACTCCGGCAACCATCGATGCAACCGAAATTCAGCAATGTTTTTACTTAAGAAATCACATTTATAAAGACCACGCAGAATCCTACTCCCGAAAATAAAAATGACTCCGGATCCGGATCCTGTTTTTCAAAACTTTTTGATTCCGGATCCGGGTCCGAAAAAAGCGTAATATCCTACCAGAGTCGACTCCGACACTCCGGATCCATGACCACTTATGGTGTCCAGTACAATGCTTCTCTGAAGTTAATTTACCTCAATGAAATTCGTGACGCGAGTCATAAAATCGCAGGTAAATTCACTGGTTTCCCACTTTGTGTGTCGCCTTATGATCATATGTTACCAAGTTGTTTCCTGCGTTTAAAATTTACTGTTGAATAAGGCGGTTTATTGATGGTATGCAATGATGCTCTTTAGCAATGCTCCAGCGATCGCGGAAAACACATGGAAAATACGAGGAACCGAATGAGCGAACTGTTAGTCAACTTTGCAGCCATGCATCAAGAAGACATAGAACAATCACGTAAGATAAAAATTTTAGTTTTGCATGTAGTATCAGCTCGGAAAATTGCAACTATTGAAGGTGCATAAGAATGAATCGCAAAAATTTTCAGTATTTGGGCATATACGTTTTTGATACAAAAAGTAATAAATTAAAACAATTTCTTTCAAATATGAGTAAAATTAGAAATGATTGGGCAAATTTGAACAGCTTTCTTGAAACATGAGTAAATTAGGATAATCGTTGCAGTCGGACTGCTTCGCCAATATGTTAAATGTACAAAATCAAGTAGTCAACAAGTTGAATCTCCCAAAGGCATCAAGTATTAACAGAGAATACTCATCAATATCACTCTATTACTGCTTAGTCGCCTTGATGTTATGCAAGCAAAGTCTTCAGCAGGTCTTTTGTTTTTGGTACTCCTTCAAAAGGAATGTTATGCCACAGTCGTACATGTCACGTCAACTATGACGGTCATTAGCACATTTGAGAAAAAAGGATAGATGCGAGCAAAAATTTTTGCATACCTAAAAATATACACTCCAACACTTCCATAGGTGTCGAAACCCTTCTAGTTTAGTGCTCTGCTCCATGTAATAGCCATGACAGACCAAAAATGAACGCCATATAAAACTGTCCCGCGGAGCCACCATCACAGGAATGGGAATCACAAACAAGGCTCACAAGCGCGAAAAATCTCTAAAGACTGATGACAAACACCAGCAACTGTTGGTGTACTCAATGGTGTAAAACCCAGAGGTTTGAACCAGAGTGGAAAACGCAGTTAAAGGGCCCCACTGGCCACTGTAAGGGGCCCACTAGCGAATACTTTGAAAAAGAGTTGAGAAATGATAGCGATTCCGAGTGTGGATGTCTGTATTAAACCAGTAATCACCGGAAAACACTCAGAAAAACGCAGAAAAAATAACCTACTCAAAACCAAAAAGAATACTAAATACTGAAACATAAGCTAAGTGTGGGCCCAGTTCTTATCTTTCCCTTGCCAGGGTGGGGCGTTTCGCACCCCTGCCCCCTGTCAGTTACGCCACTGGGTGTAGGCTACTGTCCTGTGGCTGAAAGAAATAGTACATTAAACCACTGGACTCCCAGCACGTGAGAAGGTTCACGATTATATTCGATCAACATTCACAAGGTGGCTGCAGCATACGGTACCCGTAACAAAAATGTTGCCACTAATAGGGTATGAAGAGAAAGCGTTCGAACCTTTCGGTAGGACATTTCCCGCAAATTGTCTTGGAAGCACAAAAACAGTTCCCAACATAGAAACTGTTCCTTCAAGAACATTTTTCGAGATCAACAACATCGCTGCACCTCCGGAAAATCAAGCAAATGAAGTGTACAAATATCAACAAACATGGGCGTTGGAAGAATTTTTTCCAGGGGGGG
>JGI24021J15306_10011509_pt1 | contig 10987 bp, 6 predicted proteins | sample Ectturendosymbi1_FD_15306 | JGI IMG/M metagenome (IMG submission 15306)
TGCGAAGTGACTCAAGGTGTCGGCGATACGTGAGCGACCTGTCCAACGTTACTCCGAGGTATTTGGGCTCGGAGCAGAAGGACAAATTTAGTTGTTGAAGTGGACTTTCAGCTCACGTTTAGCTTCCTTGTTGTTAAGGTGGAAGGCTGCCGACACCGTTTTTGTAGTGCTGAGCTTCAGCTTCCAAGTCTGGAGGTATTCACCTAGCGTTGCCATGTCCTTGCTCAGCACTCCTTCCACAGCCTGCCAAATTCCATCAGCACTCATGATTGCTAGATCGTCAGCATANACATACTTTCTGAAAATGNTGGTTGGCAAGTCAGAGATGTAGATGTTGAAGAGAAGGAGCTCCAGGACAGAATCGAGACACCCATTTGTACCCGCCGCACAACATCTCATCAGCCCATCTGACAACAACAACATATGTGCGGCGCAGTGGGCGGATCACCAATGGAATGGGGAGTGGGCGGACAGCCCCACAGAGTCCGCATTTTCATCCCCGACACCGGCACCCACCCACCCCGGAATGACCCTTCCAAGAAGAGCCTGGGTTCGTCTTAACTTCCTCCGCGCCGGTGTCGGACGTTTACGCTCCTGCTTGTGCAAATGGTGTATGGCTTCCTCTGCTGCCTGTGAGTGTGGCGCAGAAGAACAAATCGTCGACCATGTTGTCCTCAAATGTCCAATCTCCCGACCTCCCCATGGACTGTATGGCCTGACGATTCTGGAAGATGAGACAATCGAATGGCTGCTCAACATCTGCCCCGAGATCTAGTACGGCCAAGCAGTGGTTTGAACAGCTGGCTCAAAAGAACAACATCAAATTAGTAAGAAGCACACCAGCAAGTTGTTGCGCCTCCTATAAATCAGTGGCCTGCATAATTCACGCTCCGTTGGGTTTGAAAATTTTTGTCACCATTTAAAACCCTTGCCGCAATCTTTCCCCGCTCTCAAAGTTCTCTATATTCGCTACTCTGGACAGAACTGGTGCAAGCTGCCGTTTGTCGTATCCAACATTTATCGAGTGAAGAGTCTGAAAGCGTCGACTTGATTCATTGTGAAAACAATCATTATCCCTGAAGCACATTCTGCTTGGTAGCATTGTGTGGCGCATTTTAATGCAGACTGTGTGATAATGTGAAATAAGTGCAACTTCAAATGATTTATTGGAAAATACTTTTTTGAATTATAAATAACGATCGCGTTTCTCCATGTGCGCAATGTGTTTGCTTGTAATTCATTGCAACAAATAATTTGTCGTTTAAATCAAAGTGTTCATCATGGGCATGACATATGCAGTTTGAAAACACAATGCTTGCAATTCCCATGAATCAACACATTTTTAATGATGAACATCTCTTGAAACTCAAATAACTTCACTCCACAGGTGAAAAAAGCAAGGTATTAACCACAAATTGTAACAGGAAATTCATTTCACGTAAAACTACGCATCATCAGTCCTTACATCTGCAAACAATGGTAACAGGTGAAATGTTGAAAGGCTAAAGCAAGGTCAGAGAAGGTAAACAACCTCAAGACTGTAGTGTAACATACCACAACACCAACTGCGACAATTAAAACTGTAAATTTCGTCTAACTCAACTGAAAGTATTCANTGCAACTTCAAAATTTTCTGCAAAATTTCAAAAGCATGGACGTAACAAAACACATCGCAAGCTGCAAAGATTTACACAATGGAATACTTCGTTCTCGAAATAATGCAACTACTGTCAAACGGCGCTTCGAATTTAGCTTGAAACAACACGTCTATGAATCAGCATAACTGCAAAATGCGTAAGGTAAGCCAGCATTTAGTAACGATGGCAACCAAACCTCAGCGGGCGCATTTGAAACGCTGTGACTGACGAGAACCAAACTCTAGCACGCCGGCCTCGATAATCAAACACATCAACCGTCAGCGCAGAAGCGAAACAAGAAAACTTTTATCTCAGGCGGGGGAGGATCATGCTGTGAATATTAATTTGTGCGTCAAGCTGGTTGTACCATTTATCTTCGCAGATATTCAAGGAGTGGAAATTTAGTTGTTCAACAAAAGTGACGATGTAAGCTTTATATATAGGTGGTTTATTTCCGTTACCATGAAACAAAGCACAGTGCCGCGACAAGGCCACTTCCTCGTTTTTGTCATTTCTGCAATTAGGTCTGTTCCAATTACTGCCGTGCGCTGACCATGTCTTGGAAAATTTATTCTTGGTTTATCCGACTTACTGTTCATGACATAGCACTCTTGAAACTCGTTACACAAAAATCTTAGAAAGTTCAAGGTTTTTACTGTCACCTGCATTTAAAAAAAAAATTTTTTGTGTTTATAATTCTCTTGCCTGTTTTGAAATTAGTTAAAAAATTTCAACTGAATTTTGCCATATTTGTAAACTTAAAACAATTGTTTGGGTTCTAATTTCTTCAAATAGAAATATATCCAAAGATTTTCATGCAGTACTAAATCTGACTGACTGTTTTTAAAAGTAATTACTCTTCAAAACGAATGGAATAATGCATTTTTTTCAAAACAACTTCAATAACATTTTTTACCTGAGGCATGAATTCCTTGATTTATGATAGCTTGTTGTTTACAGCTGCTGTAGGAGCTTGGAAATAGCATTTCCAACAAATTGATGATGAATTTCCCAACTCCGACGAGAAGATGAGCTATGAATGATCCAAGAAGAAGTAGTCGGAGTCGATTTTTGAAAATGTTTTGATGTTCTGTCGAAATCCATGTATTTCTGTTAATTTAAAACATAACTGCAATAGTTACACGATATAGATCTCAATCCACCGGAGATAAATCAGTATGTTCACATGAAAATAGTTTGCGAATAAGTTTCCTTGATAAGCAGTGTCACCAACCAGACATTAGGTAATAAGTTGACCAGGCAGACACAAGTTTCAAAAAATCCTGCGAAATAGCTTATAATTTCACAACTATCCTCAGGCTTACCAGTCACGTTTGAATGCTCATGAAATAGGCGTGCTTGAAAACTGATTTTGTTTGGTTAAGGTAAAAGTTATCATGTTATTGTTTGAAACATATTGTAGTTCACAACCAAATCCATGTAAGTCTGAATTACAGTGTATTCTTGTAAGTTTACATATTTAAATCACCACTCTCTCATGTTGACGACATCTTTTGCCAGAAAAAAAACGAGTAACGCGTAGAACATTTTGCTTCATTCACGGACTCAAGAGCAATTGTTAGAGGCAACTTTATAACTTCGAAATAAAGCTTACATGCAAGAAACCATATGCAAAATCTTTACAAAAAAACGCTTTTCCAAGTAATTCTTGTTTCTATCTTCCTTCAAGCCTTCCACCCCAGTCTTTCTTATTCCATTTTGACAGCTTCCCAGACGTTCAGAGCAGACATTCAATTTTGCGCCTTATAGGTTTTTGTGAATGTCAATCTGTCGGAATCAAATCTAAGTCATTGGTAAAGAAAGTTGAAAAGGTGGTTTTAATTCATTGATCATAGATGGTGTCAGGTTATTTTCAATTCGCTTTTGCCGTGATTTCGGGTTTGCTTAATGTTTCGGAGGAACTACGTAGCGTTATCCAGCATCGTACAGAATGTTTGGCAAAAGAGTGGTGTTCACACTGTGGTTAAAATCTTGTTTGATAATTACTTGCCAACTTCACACTTTTTTCGAAAAGAATTTGCAACGAATTGCAAAAAGACCAAATACGGCATTTATTTGTAAGTAGGAAATGAAGTTCCATGCTTTTCTGCTGTGTCATTCGAAACAGTAGGTATAACTCATAAGAAACATGAAAAACCAACAACAGAATTGTGGACGTCACATCTTTGCTAAGTAACTAATTCATCACGCTTGTACGTTCGCTGCAGAGCATGTTTGCATTTCCTTATATGCTGCTGGCAACGTACTTGCAGTATTATTGCAGTTACCTATATGGTTTTCTGTTAGTTTAGTCGCACTTGGATAGCTGGGTTGCGCTTGTAGTACTTCATGGTTTCATTTCTGTAATGTTTAAAACTGCTCGGCAATCGATCGCAATCTGAAGTTTGTCTAATCCTGAGAACAAGTTTTTATATAGACTTCCTTCCTGTTTCAGTAAACAAATTCTTTAGGGATCTGGAATCCGTACAGTACACAATAGACATAATAGTTTCAAATGGAGATTGAAACTTTTGCAAATGCTCATTCCTCATCTTGTAATGACAAATTGGTTCCGCAGCAGTAACAGTAAAAAGTACAGCAACTGCGGATGTGGATAGGAATGTTGAGGAACTCTTACCAGATTGAAACTAGGCATAATTACATTTTTTAAATCAATCATTAGACTTTCTGCAAAGTGCTGCAAATGGTTTATGGATTTTGTAGAATTATAATCATGCAAAGAACAGCACTGTAAATAATAGCAAAGAAAACATCAATACATTTCATCACTCTGTTGTGTTGCAGAACATACTGTACCTTGAACATAAAAAGAACACGACAGATACAAGAAGGTAGACTGAGAGAGTCAATCCAACGATATCCACGACTATAAATGGTACTCGTGCTGTGCCATTGGTCGTTGAATTAGCAAGAGTCTGATCATATCTAGGCAGAAGGCCGATAATTAGATCGACATCTGTCACTTCAATTGTTGAATTAAGGTCCATAACGCGTTCTGCAGATGTTTTACATATAAAGCTTTTGCAGGTGCAGCAGCCGATCTTGCAGATCAAAACGTTCTGCTATGCAGTTGTCTGAATTTTTATGAATAACATTCCTAAATAAAAAAGTAATATAATTAAAAGCCAACTGACGACAAACAACCATCAGCTTAACCCAAGCAAAGTAGCAGATAACTTTTATTAATATCCCGGGATAATTTTGACTACAAATGTTTGAGCACTAAATTGACATTTTTAAAAACTGCTAACGATTTTGACAAAGCATTGAATTTTTGGATATTAGACAAAGCCAAACATCATCTAGGGCAGGGGTTTTCAACCTTTTTTTGCTCATGGCCCACTAAATTAGTAAGAAATGGCGTTGGCCCATGAACGTTAAAAAGAAATGGCGTTGGCCCATTAAAAATTAGTAAGAAATGGCGTTTGGCCCATTAACATTGGACTGAAAAGTTAATTTGAAACTGTTTAACAGAAATGGTTCAGATTTGAAGCATTTTACCACAATAGTGCTTAATGTACGGTTGTAAGTTCCACCAAGATAAAGAAAGAAAAGTTGTAACACACAATTTTGAGTATATGGTAGAAATTGAGTTTATGGTAGAAAAGCTCTGTGGCCCACTGAAAACAGCGCCATGGCCCACTACTGGGCCATGGCCCACAGGTTGAAAACCTCCGATCTAGGGTAAGTGAAAGATAACAGCATGAAAGTCTCAGGCACAGCATAAATTTGAAATACGATATTTGTTACATTGCTTCCGATGACATTTTCAACATTCATGAACTGCTTAGATAAAAAGAATGGAAGCGTGAGTGAACACTTCAAAAAGGTTTTCGTAGCTTCAGTCATGGGCATGGGAGGGATTTTTTTCAAGTTGGGGGCAATAGTGAATTTTTCCAGGGGTAACCACAAAGATTTTTCCAGTAGGGGGCAAAAAGTGGTGAAATGCATCCCCTCTAAATTAAAAAAGCAACCTTTTTTGGTAAAAATTCAATAGGAAAGTGTTAAATTTCAAAATTCAGGGGGTCTCTCCCCCTTTTCGACAACCATGGATTGATTATGATTCTTCTGGTTTCAAGATGTATTCTGAAAGTTATGCCTAGTTTCACACGTATCTCCAGCAAAGACATGACTAGCTAGATTTCAAGATTGTATTTCGCTTCTTTGAAAAATAAAATGTCAAGTCAGTTTGCAAAAATATAAATGTTTGTTAGATTGCTGCTCAAGTGTGAGATTTATAGAAAATTCAAATGTAGAAAATTTGTGATGCATTTTGCTCGATGCAGAGCTTGTTGTTTCGCTTTTATTGATGTTTTGTATATACGACGTTTTTTTAGATTCACTTATTTACCAAACACAGCAAGGAATTTTATAATCACAACAAAAATCTTGAAATACACTCACGACATGAACGAAATTGCCAGATCAAACTATACGTAGAGAATTAAAGCGTACTAAAGACTTTTCATTTACGCTATTTCTCCTCTGACTGCCGACGCAATAATGATCTCTTTTCAGCTATTCTATGTTTGATTCAGAATTACACCTTGCACCCTTCTTTACTGCAGTCAATCTTGCAAAATGCTATCTACCAACAAACTGCTTTTTACATCTGCTTGCATTCCCCTACTTATATTGGAAAAAACAAGAATTCCTTCTCAGGTCAAAATCAGCTGCTTTCAAGGAGCTGAAGCGATGGCAAGGTGGCGTGCAAAAACCGAACACAAAAAAACGTTACCGTGATGTATTGTTAAAAATATCTGAAGCGACTCAGACACACTTGGGCGGTTCTGTGAAATGCGATACCATCAAGAGAAGGCGGTTAGACACCTTCAAGTAAATTTATCACGCTGATAATAGTGTGTGTTTGCAATGATTGAATAATGATATTTGTTGGAATAAAACCACATGTTTTCCAAAGTTTTATAATAGGTCAGGTTTAGCAGACATAGCCCTGCTCAGGTAACCTCTAAACACAAACACCATTGCTGTCATTGCCGAAAATGGCGGATTTTGTTTTAGGGTTATAATGGGCTAATTGACAGATTTCTCGCGGGTTTTTGTACAATTTTGAACATTGCTTAATGTGTTACAGATCATTGCAGCTCGCATTGATGTAAACAGTGGGTTTGAATAATGCTTCAATAAGACCAGATTAAATTATAATTATGCAGCATTGTGAAGGTATTTTGAACTAAAAGGATGCTCACACAAGGCCTAAAAATTTTCTGGTTATTAAGTGAAAACTCAACCTTTACTTCCGAGAGTGTTTGCAACGAAAAGCAAAGATAATAATCAGTGCTAGTTATGTTTGCAAGTAGCGAAGAAAGATGTGTGCTTTTCTCGGGTGCCGTGATTACAAGTGCAGGTGAAGTAACATTTGTAAATGCTTTAAGAAAAAACAAGAAACATTGCGAGGTTTGTTCAAGTAGTGCCCGGTGCAATCATTTTCCTTCTTTTGCTGCTGACGAGAAGGTGGCAGCTGTTAGAGGATCAAAGCCGCGAACAACGTGTCATGACTCTGATAACCGCAAGACGTGAACTACGCAACTAAAGTTTTAGGTTTGCTGAAAACTTTTTAGAGGAATAAACCGACTAAGTTATTTTTTCATGAGTTTGCGATGAGTCGGACTAGCATATATTTGTGTTCGAGTAGTTAGCATACACAAAAGCCACGCAGTTGAAATACATTAGAAATGCTTTGAATAGGAAATCGATTTCGCAAAACTCTACGCATCCTCACTCCTGAAATCTGCAAGGGATGCTTACGGGTTAAATGTTGAAGGGCTAAAGCAAGGGCAGAGAAGCAAGAAAACTCAGGACAAATTAAAATAAATCAAAACACTAGCTATGAAAAAACGCTGTTCTCAAAACACTGCCATCACTAAAACTGAAAAACTCTCTGACGACAATCACAGAGCAACAACACCACCATTACGAGCATTGCCACGATGTGTCAGTACAAAGCGTCGGTAGAATGACAACCAGGAAAGAGGTCCTTGGTAATGTTTACCGACTTACTCTAGGGCCTGCTAAAATGTTGGAAGATCAGACACAAGAATCGAGAATAAAACACTACATATGAGACAAAAAAGGTCAAACAAATAGGTAAGCATAAAGGAAAAAATCAACGAAAATCGCTAAGTGGTTTAAGAAGTATTCATAAGAAGGTGAATCAATCCATTAATTTTGCATTTAGTTTGGTAAGTCATTGATCTTCACAGGTGACAAGAGATTAAAAACTGGTTTGTTCTACAAACGTAACAGCATAGGAGTCATAATTAGATGGTTTGTTTAGGATGCAGTGGAACGCTTCATGTGTCACGATAAAACCATTTTGGTCGCTGTTATCCCATTTATCTCTTTTGTTCCAAGAACCTCGGTGTGCTGACCATCATTTGGAGAATTTTCTTACTGTTTGGCCAACATACTGTACTTCGCACATGTCACCGAAGTTTGCACACGGCAGAATTTGGTTCAATGGGAAAATTATATATTTTGCCGGGATTTGTTGAACATTTCGGTCCATGGATTTTTTTTTGTATTCAATTCAACATAGACAAATTTTATTCAATTCAACAATGATTTCACGGGCCTTGTTGTTGAAGATGGAATGCTTCCCCAGACAAATTCGAGAGATTTAGTCACAGTTTGTCAACACAAATTTGGACAAGGTGCTTTCACATCCACCCCCGAAACGTATAATGCGGGTCTTTGCTTTTTAGTTCCAAGTCTTTTTGTTTGACGGTGTTTTCAGTTGAGCATAGAGTATCTACAATGTATTGACGGCTATCTTCACCGAGCTCGTCTGGATCGTTATTGAAAAAGTTTGCGGTAAAAGGTTTTAGGATAAGTTTTAAAAATGAGGTCATCGGTGACGTGCTGATATTCCCAGGAGATTATAACAAGTGTACCGACATCAACGTTGAACAAACCCTTCGAAGTTAGCTTGTGAGTTTTGAAAAGCGAGTGAGCCTAGCCCGGTGTATGGCATCGAAAAAATTGGTGGATAAAACGTTGACTTTGCGGTACGAGCTGTCTTTCCATATCGTTCCAGTTGTGTGTAGCAGCAGTTGATGAGCAGATAGTTCACGCTTTTGGTGTTACGCTAATGCTCATGTTTCACCTTGTTCGCTTCAGATACTTTTAACAATGCCTAGCGTTAGCTCTTTGCCGCACATTGCGTTAAAAGGTAGTTTCCTGACACTTTTTACGCGCAATTTTTCATCGCTTCAGTTCCTTTGAATCAGCTGGTTTCAGTTTCAGATATATCTCGTGTGTTTCCCACTTAAGTCGAGAAATGTAAGAGAATGAAGAAGGAAGCTTGTCGGTGGATAACATTTTGCAAGATTGCCTGGAGTAAATAAGATGTAAACTGTAAATCTGAATCAAGCACAGAACAGCTGAAAAGAGTTAATTATTGCGTCCGCACTCGGAAGAGCAATAGCGGAAACAAGCTGTAGGTTTTACTGAAAACCCTTTTTAGTTCGCTTAAGTTATGTGCGTTAGGTTTGATCTTTTATGTTCATTTTTTTCGTGAGAAAGCATTTCAAGATTTTTGTTGTCGTTAAGTTGTTTGCTACTGATTTTGGTAAATAAGTGAGTCTAATGAAATGTGGTATAAATGAAAGGGAGTGAAACAATCGGCGTTGCGTCGAGTTAAGTTTATGCATATTTTAGAAGAAAGTATTGCATTACCTTGTAAAAACAAAGCGTAGAGCCATGCAGGCGAAGTTGCATGCAAAGTTGAAGTCATATTTAGGAATATGAAGTATGGCTCAACAGGATTTACGGTATTTCTGCTAAACCTGACCTATCGTAAGACATATCAAATATTTAATTCTGCAGGTAATATTAAGCAAACCTTGCAAGCAATTGCTCCTACAAGTGCAATACACTGATTTAAAGCTGTCTCACCGCTTTCCGTTACTGACAAGGCATTAGTTTGTAAAAATTTGCCCAATCCTAGTAGGTCTTGTGTAGGTTATCATTGCCTTCGGATGTAAGTTTTTTTCTCTCTTTGTTGGAGTTATCAGGTGTAGGAAAGATGTAGCCAGGGCCGATTTTAAGCCGATTTCACCGATTTCTTCTAATCGGGCCCGCGCTACGACTACTAACCAACGCAAAGTTACACTTTCTATCGCAGCTGCTTGTTTATAGTACAGGCGCGGAGCCCAGCGTTTTTCAAGGTGCTTTGAGAGACTAAACCAGGTCTCCAATTTTTTCCAACAGTTTCTCAAAATACAGTACAAACTCGCTTTACACCATCAAAATGCACCAAAACCTTGCATTACAATCATCTGGTTTTCATATAAAACAGATGCGGTCTCTCAAAGTGTCTTTGCAGTCCGCAAGGTCAAACCTTAAGAAAACCCTGGAGGGGCCCACANTATTTTGTAAGCGTGGGAACTAATACCAACGAAAATCCAAGTGAACTGGGCGGTTTTTAGCGTCACGTCATTTCTGAGATGTAGCCTGACAAATTGAAAGTCGTAAAAAATTTAAAATATGGAAAGTGGAATAACTTCCGTGGAAGTTTGAGGCTATACTGCACTACTTTGGAAAATTCAAAAGTAGATTTAAACTTATTGGGATATCTATAATCACTTCATATAGGCTATTTCTTTAATGCTAACAGAGAAAAGAATTTTACCCTTCTCCGGGATATTCAAAACCTGCTATAGTAGGATATTCAAAACCTGCTATAGTAAGCGATTTTTACTCATTTAACCGGTGCTCTGTTAAGGCGAAGTAGTTGACAGAAGCTGGCTTTGTTTTTCTCNTTCACAAACTTGTGTTAAATGTTTCACTTGTAGACTGATGTGCAGGGATACGAATAAATGTGCGCATTTCCTTATTAGAAAAGGAATCTTCGATTAGACGCACGCTCCTGAGCGCGTGAGGAGCCACGAGCATTCAGTGGAACAAATAGATGCCACCATTACATTTAGTCGCAGATGTAATTAGTCACTACGAAGAATTGATACAAAACTATCCAGCGAGGTCAATCAGTGCGAACAATATCGGAAATCGCTTCTGCCTGCAACGTTTGGTTTCTGTCGTAAAATTTAGTGCTGAGCAAGGACTGGCGTTAAGAGGTGATGAAAACGTTGAGTCGCCAGAAAGTTTGTCCAAAAAATTTTACAAAACTTTTTTCAAGCAAATATTAAAAAAAGAAGATGCGATGCTTTCTGCGACTGGTTTTGCAACAGTTCCACAAATCGCTAATCATTGTCAAATACCATGTTGCATCATAAAGTTTTTCTACAGTTGAGTTAACAAATGTGACGTAACAATATTACGTCATAAATATCAAAGACATGTGGAAA
>JGI24021J15306_10011512_pt1 | contig 10985 bp, 7 predicted proteins | sample Ectturendosymbi1_FD_15306 | JGI IMG/M metagenome (IMG submission 15306)
AAAACTTCAGCAAAATACTACCACCTAACGGTTGGCGCCCAGGGCCAGGCAAAGTGGGCCAAGGTGGCCTAAAAGTCCTCCACTTATGACGTCACTCGAAGCCAACCCGCACCACCCAAGAAAAAAATTTGTTTTCGAGTGCAATCTACTAGACTGGCCGCGTGTTTTGAGAGTTTCGCCGAGTCGCTAGAGCGAACAGGAGTGGAGATATTCATCCGCAAAGCCATGTGCGTTTAGGTGTTTTTTTTGCCGAAAATCTCCAAAACCAGCCGGGTGCCAAAGTGTAAAGTCCTGCAGGAGCCATTTAAATGACATACATTTTTGAGTTTAAGCTGTTTTTTAGTTACATTTCAGGACTTTGAAGGGTCCGAATGTGTTTTTAACATTCCTGGTTCCAACATTAGAGCAAAAAAGCATTAAAATTAGTTAGGGAAATCCCCCAAAAGTATCAATTAGCTGTTTTTTGGTCTAACTTTTGAACCAGACACATTAGAAACTCAATCAAGGGCTCTGAAAACGCGTATTCTGGCCTAAAATCCAAAAATACTGCAAGCCAAAATATTGGCGCGTGGGATCGGATGATGACATATCAGATTCATATCCCCATCATGATCTCCTTGGCCCAGAACCCCCATCCAAATTTGAAAAAAAAATTTTCATTCTGAACTACAGGGCGCCACTAGTCATTACAGGGTTTGAATAGTTCTCTAGCTCAATCTGCTGGTGAGTTATGGCTGGCCAAAGTTTGCCCTTAAAGGGCAAATGATGCTTTTCTGAAAATTTTGGAATTAGGCCAAAACTGGGTTTTTGCTAGCAAGTCAATGAAGGGCTCTCTAGACGTGGATTTTGACCTAGTTTTCAATAAAGCTATGAGTCAAAAGAATGGGTCAATAGGTTGGGGCCCAGGGCCAGCCAAAGATGTCCAAAATTTCTAAAACAACCTGTACTTGTGGCAATCCCCCCAGCGAACCCTCCACTGAAAACAAAAAACGTTTTTTTTCGATTTCAACTAGAAGACTTGCTGAATCCATAGAGGGTTTGAACAGCTCTCTAGCAGCTGGCGAGTTATGGCCAAAAAAGTTCCAGCAACTATAGTGGCTTGCGTGAGACGTAAGGGGTTAAACCTGCACCCTGAACCTAAACCGCAAACCTAACATGTCAACCTAACCCCGTAAACCTGAAGGTCAAATGTAAACTGTAAATGTTGACTATAAATCTGAAGAGAAAAGTTGGGAAAAATTTGANAAAAGTACAGACAAAGTGGTCTCATGAATTGAAACGTGGAACCACTNTTACTGAACTAGGCATGTTACAAAAAATTGAAGTAAATGCCACTGCATTACCACTATATTTACTTGACCAAGCTCAAAACAACATAGAAAATAATATTTTAATTTTTTCTCTATGACCAATATTAANNCTTTTGCGTACAGTCGAAATCCAGCAGTTCGCACCAAACAACCAAATTGCATGTGGCTTTGAGCAAGTGTTATTCTGTTAACACATTAGCTAATTTAGTTTAAGCTAATGTGCAGAAAGCGTTAGATTCCTAACTGCAGTGGTAATGACTGTTGGCACCTTCAACCACTCTGTAAGTGTGATTTCATTGGCAAGTTTCGTGCCAATGGAACTAGGGTAGAAATCAGAAAACTAGTGAAAAGTTCTGCACCAAGATGTCAGTAGACATGGTAATCTCACAGTGTGATGAAGTGGTACTGAAGAGCACCTGAATCAAGAATGTCAAATTTAATGTTATCAAAATAAGGACAGGTTGTCAGTATGTAGGTTGCTTATACCACAGTGAAAACCTTCGACTGGGTCACATGCGGTCCGCAGATTAAACATATAGCTGGTCTAGACTCTTATCACTACAGTAACAATGCGATAATATTGTTTGTTATGCAATATACTAATAGCAATACTGATTTTGATCAGAGTTGTGCTGGTCTTGCGTTGTTGTGGGCTTTTTGATTGAACATCACATAAGAAAGTAAAGGCTTGCTACTTGGGAACAAGGCTGAGTGCCAGAGATTCAGGCTGTCTTGATGAAAGTGGTTACAAGAAAATATAAAAAAGAAAGAGCAGGAAATGAGAAATGCACTGGATTTGCAAACTAAAAAACAAAGAATTAGTGAAGTTTTTGCTTGTTATAAGCTTGCTGTTTGCAGTAGAGAACAGTGCTTCGGCAATTCTTGATATAGGTCATGAGGGGAGTGATCTGGTCTAGCAAGATTATTGGTTCTCAACCTTCTCGCTGAATGGGGCCAAATCCAGAGTTACGACTTCGTTTCAGGGCCACACTATAGAAATTTTAACATAAGCCAATTTACATATTTCGATTTATAACGGAGTGAAGTCTGTTAAACAGTATAATAACACTTTGGTGTTCAGCCGAAATTGGAAATTCTCACGCCAAAACAACTGGATCGCATGCGCGGGAATTTCTCCGGTCTGGTAAGTGTTACAGACCCGGTCAAAGGCTCTAAATAGACGCAGCAAGTCTTCTAGCCAGCACTAGGAAAAACTTTTTTGGTTGGAGTGTGTGGATTTTTTGTGAGTGACTTCATAAGTGGAGGACTTTTAGGCCACCTTGGCCCACTTTAGTTAGTCAAATTAGCTAATTAGTCAAATATTTTTACTAGTTTAGATCATAACTCTTGAACCTGAAACCCAGCAGGTCATCCAAAGTATCAAAAGACTCAGATTGTAGCCTAGTTTCCAGTAAAAACTTCAGTGAAATACTACCACCTAATGATTGGTGCCCAGGGCCAGGCAAAGTGGGCCAAGGTGGCCTAAAAGTCTCCACTTACGATGTCACTCACAAAAAACCTGCACCCCCAAGCAAAAAATTTTTTTTGAGTGCAGAATTTTTTTTGAGTGCAAGACTTGCCGCGTCTTTTGACGCATTGACCAGGTCTGTAACCCGTACAGGAGGAGAGATATTTCCGTGCAAAGCCACATGTGTTTAGGCGTTTTTTTTCTCAAAAATCCTCAAAAGCAGCCGGACGCCAAAGTGTTCAAGTAAAACCATTTGATTAATCCCATAATTAGATAATTAATTAATTTGTTTATTTGAGATCATAACTTTCCAACCAGAAACGCTAGAAAGTCGATCAAAGGCTTAGACTTCAGCCTAGTTTCCAATGAAAACTTCAGTTAAATGCTGTGGCCTGGTGGTTGGGCCCTAGGCCAGGTAACATGAGACAAAATGGCCGAAAAACTACTTCACTTATAACGTCACAAAAAATCTGCAAACCCCAACCAAAAAATTTTTTCAAGTGCAGACTAGAAGACTGGCTGTCTTCTTACGTACAGTATAAATCAACGCGCTTATGGCTTAATACATCAAGTTAAAGAAAAGTAGAGTCCTTTTAAGATGTTACGTGCAACTGCTTCACAGTGACAGTTGTCATCACTAGTGAGTAACGATTGCATTTGTAATCATATTCATAATGCCATAAATGTTTAATATAATGCAATTCATTTTACATGCAGGCTTTTTTAAAAATTAATCTGCGCTGAAATAAGCATCAATTCAACTTCTGCACGTTAAGTTATGGTCAAACTTTTTGTGCTGCGAAAACTTCTGTATGTACAACAGGAGTTCATTCGTACACAACACATGCACATGGTAGCTTCAGGCATTGCAAAACTTCCCAATGATGCTTTTGTTTTGGCATGATGGCTGATGCATGCTCTATGGTTGATCTTGTCTGTTTGTTTATGAAATACACCTGCCTGCATTTCTGTGAGATAAGTGTTGACTTGCTTTGTTGTGCTTTCTTGCGCAAGTTGTCTGGATGCATGAGGAATATAACATAATTTTGTCAACACCTACTCAGGCTGATAAAATTGGCAATTTCGGCCGATACTGATATCTTAGTAAAACCCAAGTATCGGCTGATATATCAGTTGATCTCTACTTTACCATGCCTCCCTTAATAAGTAATTGTCCTCTGTTTGAAGCACCCCTGAATGTGCGTAAGTAAATTAGATGGAACACTTCCCATATTGCAGAGTGCGTAAGGGCTCGTGCTTCCCTGGAAATCGGTTGATGCTCCCTGGGGAGGTGCACCCCCCTGATTAAAAACCACTGGTGAATGGAGTTCTTGTTGAATGCTATTGGATAAAATACTGAGTTTTTTTAGATTTGACTAAATTCAGTAAAAGACATTTAACTGAATCGTCTCATTTCAGGTTGCTGGCAGAGTGAACCCATAAAGGGTTTCTGTTGAATGATTTGCTTAGAGTGTGCTAATGATACAGGCTTAATAAAGAATTTACACAATGCCTGAGTATTTNCAACGTCCTGAAAATGCTTTGCGAAAAGCCCAAGGTGAGTTGGTTGTTTGTTTAATTAGGGGAATAATAATTTGCTGACATAATTTCTCTTTAACGTATGTTGTTTAATTTTAACAACTTAGCAAGTAGGCTACTAGTTTTTTGCTTGAAGTTATATTTTGCATGGTTTGTTATTGTCATTGTTTTATGTAATAGTTTGCTAACTTTTGTGAACCTGAATGTTTTGCCATAGCTTGGCATTTGGCAATATATAGTGATTTAGTCTATTTCAGCATTTATGAAATCATAGTTTTTGTTATTAAGCTATGAAATTATTTGACTTCATATTAAAAGCATTTTTTATCATGCAAGATGTCAAGAATGCCAGCAGACACCAAGCAACATTAAACTTAATCGCATCTTTTGCATTACGTCTGGTTGTGTTAACTTGTTCTGTGGCTTTCATGTTGTTGAATGGTGTCACTACGTTGGCAGAGATATTTTTACAAAGTGTCTGTTACAAGTCAACTGGTAAAAAATAACTACCAGTGGTTTGTGTGATGTGATGCAAAATCACCAAGGTAAAAGTGCCCGTAACCCACTCATTCTGTGAACTCTCATCCTGATCAAAGTCTACTAGAAATCTTTTGTTCAGCTTGGACTCTTGCTCCAGTAACTGAACAGTACCTCATTGATGAGTTTAACGTGAATTTGTGCTGAGATGATGATAGTTTAGATGTGCAGTGTTTTCTTTCTTGTGCTGTAGTTACATAAACTTAATGCTTTGTAACTCTGGCGTGGCTGCTCTAAGATATCTGCACGCAGATTTTTAAATAAAACCAGTTAGTGTCCATTTCCATTTTATTTTTATCTGTTAACAATGTTGGCTTTTAATATATATAGATACAAAAAAAGCCTGTCAGCTAAAACAGTGATTTAGTGTAATTTCTAGTGAACCCCTGGAAACTTTTGATAATATGAATGTAATAAAAGCCTATATGTCAGTGGTTCTTAACCTTTTTTCTACCACACCTCCCTGGAGTAATTGTCCTTTGTTTCAAACCCCCCTGACTTTAAATAAGCTGTGAAAACAAATGTGTTTATTGGTAAATTTATTAATCACACTTTCCATGTTGTAGTGTGCGTAAGGGCTCATGCTCCCCTAGAAATTTATTGACTTCCCCTGGGTGTAAGTGCCCTCTGGTTAAGAACCACTGCTCTGTGTTTAGTTGGATGTTTTGGTTACATGTACAAACAAATGTCTTATCCTTGTTTCATGCCTTTCAGAGTTCTTAGATGTTGGTAAACTCAAACCTGCGTTGGACGTCCTGAGCGATGTTTTACGAAGCAAAAAGCACAGAACATGGCAGAAAGTTCATGAGCCCATCATTCGGCAGTACCTTGATCTGTGTGTGGAATTGCGAAAAAGCCAAGCTGCAAAAGAAGGTCTTTACCAGTACAAGATCATTTGTCAGCAAGTAAGACAAATACTGATTAAAACTTTTTATCTGTGGATGTGAAGATAATACTGAGTTAATGGTGTTGTTTCATAACTGCAATTTTATGCTGGTTTGGTTTTACAAAGTTTTACACTTGTTGTTCTGCAGCTCACTTAACTACTGTGGTTTGCTGATGTCAGAAGCTCTCATTTCTTGTTTGCTCTCTGCTTGAAACTTTTGTAATGTGTTTAGAGATTGATGGTGGAGGAGCTGAGAACAATGTTTTAGAGTGACGGAGATAATCTGAAGTGAAGTGAAAATATCAAAGTCGCCTAGTCACGTTGAATAGCACTTGCTTGGTGACATGTGCAAAATTAAAAATGCCTCATTAAACTATGGCATATACACAGGGCTACCATCAATCTAGAACCAAGAATAAGGACGGCTGAGCAAGATTTGATTTGATTTGATTACCTGAAACGAAAACAACTGTTTCTGTTTGCACGACTAACGTCAGATCATATGTTTCCCTATATCTCCAGGAATCATTTGCTTCAGTAATTTCTTATTTTCAACTTCCTTGTAATCGTCACGGAAACCGTTTTTTCGTTTGCTTATTTCTTGAATCAATTAAATGCTACCTTTGCTACAGAACCATCTTTCCTAAGAATGCTAACCAGAGTAGATAGTTTAACAGTGCTAACAATGCCTGATAGTGCGTTACGTCTCTGTGCTGCAAGATTATACTACTTTTATGGTGTCACAAAACCTTTATTACAAAATGTTTGCGACGAGATAGAAATGGTTTGTATGTCTATCAGATATTGCTTATTTAAAATTGTTATGCCACAGAAAATAAGAAAAACAAGTCACAAATAAGGACATTTCTTAGAAATAAGGACAGTAATATTTTCTAAGACGTAGTACGGTAAAATAAGAACAAATCTTAGAAACAAGGACGGTATGGTAGCCTTGCGTATACAGCTGCTTGATGACAAACTGTATCTCACTTACAGATTTTGCAGCTTATGCATTTTCTGTACAGCCGATCTGTGATTGTCAACAGTGGCTTGTTTCAATGTTTGTATGCAAACAACTGCACACTACTGTGGCCCATGTTTTTTGTATCATGCAAATGGATTCTGAATTCCCGCTGGTTATTTGTTTGATTACACCACTACACAGAGATGAGCTTGAATGTGTTTCTGATTTTCAAGTTTCTCTGTGTTGAAATAATCGGTTCCTAAAAATAGACAGTAAAGAAAAGAATAAGCAATTCTGTGTNCACAGCTAAGTTCAAAATCCTCTTCCATAATATCACAACACTAAGTATGTCAAGTGAAGATTTTGTGCATGTGCGTTTAGAACGTTCGTTGTTAAACTCGACGTTGGCAGTCTCTATCCTAGGCAACAGCGTATCAATGTTGCTTGCTTATGTGGAAAAGGCTGCAAAAGTAAAGTGAGAGATCTTACCATACTGATGACCAATACGTTTCATCTGTATTTTAAAGCTTGCTACAGAACTACAGAGCTGGCGAGTGGCGAATGATATACACGTAATTGGCGTACTTTTACCTCTGGAAGAAACAAAAAACGCTGAAAATGGTTCACACGAACAGTATCGTCAACTGTCTGGTAATAATTGCAGGTGAACACCAAATCACTTGAGGATGCTGTCACCCACTACCTGGAGTTGGCCGAGAAGAAAACTAAGGAGGCCCGAGAAAAGTCTGCGGAAACAGCGCTGAAGTTGGTCGAAGATTTGGATATGATCGAATCCCCTGAAGGGTAAATATGGTTTTGATATTATTTGAGTAAAAAATGTGCAGTTGTGAACGCACGCATGGATGACCCAGTCCGAAATTTTTGCTCCATGCTCGTCTTAACCTCCAGGACAATCATATGTTCAGTGCAAGTTCGTTTGCACTCGGTTTATGTAATCCTTTTGGAGTGCCACGAATGGTCTGCGGGCACCTATTTCCGCTTACTTGCGCCGTGGGCCACGCTGCTGCTTTCGCAGTGAATGCTGCACTGGTGGCGAGTCAGTGACAGCGCCGCACATGAAACGCTCCCGTGCACCCACCCATTAACGCCGAGCACGAGACCACAAGTAACGTTTACCAAGTCTTCGGTATGATCCGACCGGTACACAACCCAGCCTACCACTTTCGGTGGCGCGTACTCAACCAACTGTACCACTTAACCGGTTAAGCACGTGTGGATGTTGTTACTTGAATTCATGTAGTTTTTTCTACTACTTTGGTTTTAAGATGCCTAGACAAACTACAGCAATCTAACCAACATTGCTGCGATCGCATCTGTTCCAGTTCTACAGCCGTTTCGTCCCTGTATTTTACAATAGGATGCTGCTACGAGCTGTCACTGGGGAAGTAACACAAGACCGAACCGATCGTCTGCTTTTGACGCCATGGGTGAAGTACTTGTGGGAAAGCTACCGCCAGTGCCTCGACCTGCTGCGGAATAACTGCCGTGTGGAACGACTATACCACACCATTGCCCAGCTAGGTAGCTTCTTGTCTGTATGAGGTGTGGTGTTGTTACGTAAGGTGGCACCCCACCTGCCTGTCCAAGCAGCAACTTGCAAATTATTATTTTTATGCAGACACCATTGTAGTTTACCTAGACCAGGGATGCACAACCTTGTGGCCGTGGAAGTTATGGTGGCGGTGCATTATTGAAAACTCTTTGTCTCCTGTATGAGTATACAGTACTTAGTACAAAGAAGGCCAAAAAGCAGGGTAGGCTCAATGTGTGAAAGCAGAACAAAAGCAATGCAAAATATAAAGTATATTGAACTCACTGGCGGCCGTAATTCATAAAAGCAAACGTAATGCGGCCGGCAATAGCGAAAAGGTTGTGCAGCCCTGACCTAGACGTTTCGTTCTATGTTTTGATCCATTTTTGTCTAGGCGATGCAAAACGTAGTTGGATTTAGTGGTGTACGGTGCAGTCTCCTACCAAAATTTCTAATAGTCAGTGGTTGTGACGCTGCCGTAACAATTAGTTCATGAAATAATGACATTTTCTTCTTGAACAACCGCGAGAAAGCTTGCTTTAATATATGACATTGTGAAAGTTCACGCTTTCCCAACGTCGTCTTCTCTTCCTACAGCGTTCAAGTTCTGTCTAAACTACGACCGTCGGACTGAATTCCGCAAGTTGTGCGACAACCTGCGAAACCACGTCAAACTGAGCGAGCAGCGGCACGGTGCTCAATTCTCTGTTAACTTGTCCAATCCTGAAACGCAGGCCTTGCATCTGGAAACAAGGATCGCGCAGTTGGATACGGCGATTCAGATTGAACTGTGGCAGGTGCGCCTTTTGCGTCATTGTTTTTCTCGTGTGTTACCAGCGCGCATACAACGGTAACCTCAAACGTACGTAAACCTCTTAAGCTTCGATCTGTAGCAGCCGTGTGAAGTTTTTTTAGGCATGAATTTCTTGTCGGCGAGACAATTAAATATATAGCAACTTGAAGGAAACTTAGCAACCTCATCATTTGGGGATCAGCAGTGACGCTCCTCACTCTTGCTGGAGAATGAAGTTTCCAACTTTATCAAATTAATCAAAAAAGGGAAGGCTATGCATTTTTAGTACCGTTTTGTACGTGTTGGCTTATCCAGTGTTTATCCAAATTTCCAAAATCGACGTGTGTTAGTCAAATCACTCCTATGCATCTCAAAATTAAGTCCTTGCAAATTCTCAAACAAACGCACGGTACAAGTAGTTGTAACCTCAAAGCCTAAGTTCTTAAACAAGGAACTCCATTTTTTCATGCAGTGGAGCACGCCCCTTGCCTGTGTAAAGCCTTTTTATTTCTAAGAGTAAACACGATTAACTTTTTCTGCTAATCACAGGAGGCGTTTAAAGCAGTGGAAGACATTCATTATCTTATGACTTTGTCGAAACGACCGCCCAAGCCGGTCATGTTGGCCAACTTCCACAACAAGCTCTGCTTGGTGTTCTGGAAGGCGGGCAACATGCTGTTCCACGCCTGCTCCCGACACAAGCTGTTCCGCCTGACCAGGGACATGAAGAAAAACCCGTCCATGGACGACTTGGCCAGGTCGGCATTTGGCTGAGTGTGCTGGCTGACGTTCAATGCGTGAACAGTTCTTCGACAAAGGATTGCTGGCGATATCGATTTTTTGCCAGAAAATAAACAAATTGTTAACCATACAAAAAGCGTCTTGTTGCTGGTGCGCAGATATGTCTTCCTCTGCTCTGATATTAGTACTGTAGATGCCTGATGTTCGGTTAAAGCAAGGTTGCGCAACCTGTGGCTGTATGCGGATTTAGATATATAAGTTTATGCGCCCGTGTAATGTAAAATATAAGTTAAGCCGTGCATTCACATTCCACTGTATGAGAATACTTAATAACAGAAAGACGGCCAAAGAGACGTCTGGAAGCTGGCAAAGCTCAGTGTGTGAAAGCAGAACAGAAGCAAATCAAAAATATAAAAATAACTTGAACTCACTGGTGACCGTAATCCATAAAAGTAAACGCAATGCGGCCGGCAACAGCCGATAGGTTGTGCACCCCTGGGCTAAAGGAATGATTGCTGACGTGCAAGGTTCGCTGTTTTCTAGGATGGCCTCTCTGATGCTGGTGGCCACGCTCTCCATACCGATCACGGAACAGAAGCATGGCATTGGAAAAATCCTGGACATGGAAGGAGCGCTGATAGAAAAACACCTGAACCTGACAAAGCTGCTTGGCCTGGATCGACCGCACACCAGAGCGACGCTGATCGTCGACTTCGTGAGTACGCGAGCGCTGCAATCACCTTTTGAAAAAGTTTCAAACCGTGAATGTTCATGGTTTCTGCGCGCACGCGCTGAAAGTCGGTTTCCCTCACAACCTGGACGTGTGTTCCAATTTGTTATAAACTGGTATGCACACACTGTGTCCATTTGCGTCACATCAGTATTTTTTTTGCATCTACTCACATTCGTAAACTCTGCCTCCGATCGAGGGGGAACTAGCTTCAGGTAAATAAGACGCGTAAAATCAACGTACAGAATCGCCAATGATTCACAACAGTGATAGCTTTTTTGTAACAAACTCATATCGTTCTAAACTTAACCGTTCTTAGACTACTTGGTGCCGGCCAACAGCCAGTCAGCTTGCATTTTTAGCTCAAGTAAAATGCTGGTGTTACGCTGTTGGCATAGCAACGCGCTGTGCGTTACGAACAGTGCGGGGCTCGTTTTGATCCTCGCCTTGTTCTTAGCATTGTGC
>JGI24021J15306_10011514_pt1 | contig 10983 bp, 6 predicted proteins | sample Ectturendosymbi1_FD_15306 | JGI IMG/M metagenome (IMG submission 15306)
TCCCAAAATATTTACCCCCCTAATTTTTGTTTCAAACTTCATGAAAAATAAAAATCACGCTTTTTATGCTTATTTGTCTATTCTGCAAGGAACTAAATGGAAATAAAGTAAATTATTGAAAAAAAAACTTTTGGTCGTGAAAGGGTTAACTCATATGAAAGCAACCAGCAGCAACAGAGATCCATCACTGACTTCACTCTAGTACTACTAGGTTGCACTATCATTATATAGGGATAAGTGAACTACGATAATTCGCTTGTGGTAACTAGCACAGTGACTTGTTACTCATGGGCACCATCTAGCGGTGACCATTTATTCACATGTGGCGCCATCTACCGACCGCCACAATAGTGATCATTACTCACGGATATCTCCGTTGAAGCTGATTACCTAGTTTCTGTCAGAATTTTCAAAGACTATCTATCAAGTTTCCAAGACATCCGACATCTTCAATTTAACAGGATGAGAAAGAATGTTGAGTTCGCGTTGCATCCTCAACATGAAACGTCTCTTGATGCTGGAATACAACTAATTGAAGATTTCAACTACTTTAAAAACAAGACAAGAAATCGACCTAGAAGCTTGTCGATGGTCTCATTAAATAGCAATGACTGGGAAAAATATTGGAACACCAAAGTCATACCAAGAAATGGACTGAATTCCAAGAGAATCAAACTAGAACAAAGTAACAACTAAAAACATTGAACCCACAAAGACATTGAAAGGTGTATTTATTCAAACTATTGTGTATTTATGCATATTAACTGCAAGTCACTGCATATTAACTGCAAGTCACACTTAGGAAGAGAGTAACCCAAAATAATATAGAAACCATTTACACCAACATTCCATATAAATTTATAAGCAATGTGCCCGATTAAACAGATAAAAACGAAAAGCATTACAAAACGATTTTGGACTTCGGCGAAGCGCTGAATAAGACCACTAGAGTCGCTACGAAGCAGCGCGCGACGTAGTTCTTCGGAAATTCGCGACGTCACGCGACGCACAAAAATTAACCAATGAGAATTCGTGGAAGCATGGAAATTTCGACAGTGACGTCATGCGGCGAAGGGTATAATTGAAAGCACGAGTTACAGCTTCAGTCAGTTCTTCCTCGGGCCGCTGCATGAGTAGTAACAAGTCTAGCCACTGCGAGACTCTAGGCCACTGCCTAACCTTCACCTTAGCCCACTGGCTGAGAAGAAGTTTCCCATTGGAAACTTGTTGTACAGTCTACAGTTATTCTGTTAGACTGAGACCCGTAACATTTCTGGCAGTATGGTTTACTCTCTTCCTCCATGAAAGAATTGAACTCGTATTAACCCCTGTTGTTTCGAAATATTTTCTGACATATTAAAGATTAATGGCGCAGTGCATAAAGTTATATCAATAAAACCATGAGTGAATACAAATTTGTCTAGAGTTAAAACTGAGCGTAAAGTCGAATGATAAAGGCGGGTCTGACTTTCTTCATTGTAATTTCAGGCGCGCCCAGGACATGTTCCTGTTATAAATTAATCAGTGCTCTCGAGGAACTGTTCTAAATTGCAGGCAAACATCACTGCTACAGGGGGCCAAAAGTGATGAAAGTTGTTTTTTTTTACCACGAAAAACTAAGAAAACATCCTTTTTGCTGAAATTTTTCAATTCCTGCCTCCCCTCCAACACCCATGCTTGTGTGTAGGAAAACGTTCGTGCCACAGCATTAAAAAATTGGTGTATTTTCAAGCGTTTAAACACCATTCTAAATAGTGAAATTTTGCTGAATCTTATACGTAATAAGAAATGTTTGACAGATCAATTTCAATTGTGTTTTTATTTCTGCATTGGCAACACTATTGGCGTCCTTGCAGAAAACGTGCCAGTTGCCACATATTCTTAGTCTTGTCTTTGCATTCTGGTATCTAATGCAATTGTAGAATGAGTATTCAGTCATGTTACTTCTGTGTCCAAGATGAGGATAAGTTGTGATTTTGAATGTGTTAAGGCAGGTATTAACGCTGTGTCATTTTTGCCTGTTTTTTATGCTGTGTTCTCGTTTTTTTTTTATCAGTCCAGCGGCGACTCCGGCACACGGGCTCCTGGGGCTTAACCCGAGACTTTGATTACGATCTATATCGGAGAACGCAAGCAAGCTTCCTTGCTTTGTATATTTGTGCCACCACCACCGGTGTCACTTCACTAAGTTGCTAACTCAGGTTCTTTTTTTCTTTGGGCCTTGTCACTGTTCCTATGTTTTCGTTCCATGTCTGGCCTTTCGCGTTCATTTCGCAGGTCACCTGAATAAAACAATATCGTTCGTAGTAGGTGTTCTCTCGACTTCGCTTGCTCTTTAGTAGGGCTCATCCATTAGAACCCAAGCTGTCCTATGCAATTAAATATTTTTTGAAACATAATTCATATCAGATTGAATGGTTTTTCAAGCAATGGATTTGTATGGAACATTGGACTTGCATTCCAATCCAGTGGACAGTTCCGTTTCGAGAATAATTTCAAACGAACGATAAATTGTCCAGCAACTCAGGCTAATATGAATGAGCCTAATATACGCAGCAGGGGTGTGAAGCCAGACCCGAAACAATTTTGCATGGCTGGAGCCGGAGCCAATGATTTTAGATGGTGGAACCGAAGCCTGAAATGTGGGTTCCGGATCCACAGAGATAGTTTGTGGGACCAGCGATTTATACAAATAATACAATGTTTTTTTCTGATTTTTTGGACCAAATTGTTCTGGAGCTACAAACGGAGCCAAAAGCTTCTAGATGTTGGAACTGGAGCCAAAAAAATTGGATGCCCGGATCCGTAGCCTGAAATTTGAGTACCGGCTCCACAGCCTTGGTACGCAGAGGACTTGTGGACTTACTGGCGTTATCATTGCTCTGTGACGTATGTTGCTCAACAGTGGAGAAGTTATCACGCGAACTTCTCATTTATTGTTAAGCAACTAACGTCACAGAGCAACAATAATGCCAGCCAGAATGAAAGCAAATGGAAATTTCAGTGACGCAAGCGTCGAACGGTTTTATTCAGTCAGAATAAATCGCATGATGAGCCCGAGTGACCTGGCTCGCCCCTGTAACAATCTATTCGAATATCAGGTGGTTCACTGAAACGTTTTCATAGTTACAGTATTTTGTCTAAATAGTGTAATTTAGACCTTCATGTAGTGTATAGGTAATTACGTCATGTTTCAAAGCTTGTGACGTCACAGTTGCCAAATCAAACCACAAAAATTTTCCTTAGTTTTTTGACGTGCACTTGTGCCCCCCCCCACTTTGAAAAAGGTTCCGTCACCTGTGGCGTTCCCACACCTCTTCTTTTAGCACTTGACCCCTGCTTATCAGTAGGCAAATTCATGCATTCTTATCACAACAAGTTGCTTCCAAACCATTTTGATCACTATTTTATTCCAATCACCTCAATTCATTCGNACTCATCACACTATCAACTTCAAAGAACCTGTTTTTACCGAGGGTTAACTCTTCTTCAGGAAAATGTTCTCTTACATTTGTTGGCCCAAAAGTGTGGTCTTCAACACCAAACTGTATTAAGTCTGGTATTTAGGCTACGTGTTCCAGTTTGGAGACAGTGTGCAAACCAAGCATACAAAAGTAAGCCATCCAACGGTAAAACGTTAATCGCCAAATCCTGCTTTAAAAATCAGGAAAATTAATTGACTGTTGATTTCTTCATAAATGCGTTGCAAAGCATTTGAAACCTTGATCGGAACAGTTTGCATGATTGCCTCTGTGCGCCAATGTGCACTCCAATCTGACTTATCTTTTACTTTTTTCTCTGTTAGCTGTTTACCTCAAAGTTTGGTGTTAGAATGCCTTCATATCTCTCCCACTACCGCATCCTTGCATTATGATGGGTGAATGACGTTACAGTTGGGGCGCTAATAGTGTTTTGCTCTTATCAGTGTTGGTCGTTTGTAAACACCTATTCTATAATGCGCTATGGCTAACCATTTTGTGCTCTTGTGTTAGCCTATGCGATTGTGCTTGTGATATGGACCACGAGTCTGCAATAAAGCTTTTACCTTCAAATGGAAACATAGTAAACACGTCCAACATGAAAAAGATACATAATTATGTATTTTAGCAGCATTTTACTTACCAAGAACAAAATGCTGAGAGTTTCAGTGATTTGGCCAATGTAATTTTTTTTTACCTTACGTTTTTTGTTTCTCATTCTTTCCTGTAGCCTACACATCCCATTTTCAGCATAAAATTACATACTATGATTTTTTCCTTTTGTTCTGCTTGTCTTTTGTACCTCATCGACTAATTTTCATTTTTTTCCTTTTTTATGCTTTGTTTATACATTTATTTGACAGCGCCAATTTTCTCATTTAAATTTGATGAACTACTCTGTGTACATCGGCATGCTCTCTTCATCTGCAAATTTGCTTCATCGTGTTCTGTGTTTCTTGTTCTAACTGCGCCTTCTTGATTTCCAACTGTTGTTTTTCAACACTGTAAAAAGTGATCAACGGGGTTGGTTGACGAGATGACCGCCAGGTTCCTTCACCAGTCCTATGTGACACAGTGACACTCTGATTGATTACATTGATCAGTTATTTTGCCATTGTGTTTCATTTTGTCTAGTGTTCACTGGTTTCCTTGTTGCGTGATGGCTCTTTGTATTGTTTCTGTTTATTAGCTGAGTCACGTGAAACAATAAATAAATTAATCATTCAATGCTCTGGCTGTGGTTGACTCAAAATTTTATTGTCAGAAGGGTTTCGTTCAGACACTTGGTCCATATCAGGGGTGCAGTCAAAGGAAAACAAGGGTACAGAGGTGGGCTGTAGCGAGCTATAAAAGTATGGAGCATCTCTAGTGAGCTGTTTTCTAGTAGCGATGTTAAGGCCACTATTTTTTCAAAATGTAAAGAAAAAGGTAACGAGCTATCAACACTTAACAACTACCGCTACTCGTTAGCCTACATTGACATAATCAAGTCAGAGGAAAAGTTACGCAACAGCACGGAGTCATCAGACGTTGGAACAGCCCCGTCGCCAAGGGGAGGATTTGGTGGGCTTAGCCCCCCAAACAAAGCTCCAAGCCCCCCAAATTGAAATACGAAACACTATAAAGTAGTAGAATTTTTGTCAAATTTGAATGTCATGCCCTCCCTGAACGAACGTAGAGCCCCCCACGCACAAACGTAAAGCCCCCCTATTGACGACTTTCTGACGACGGTTCTGCGTTGGAAGTACTTGCTATTCCCTGTTTCTTGCGCTGATTCTGGATTATTCGGTTATAAAAGCGAGCAGCATTCAGGATGTTGCACAGGGTTCGCTTGACCAGAAAAAAGTCAGCAACCACGACAGATCTCCAGCAGGTGGGACTTGGAAGTAGGCTACAGGTTGCAGGTAAAACTGTGCCAAAGTGGCTGGAATGCTTGGAGTATTAGTGGAACTAAATAAAGCACATCGCTGTATGACAAGCGACCGTGTTTGCTTTGAAGTTTACGTCATTAACAATTTTTTGCTAGAACTGATATGAGTGTATTATGCTGTATGTAGGCCTATAGGCTAATGTCACTTATGTAACATGCACCTTCTACCTATTCCTCTTCAGCAACATAAATACCAACAGTAGCGCACTCGAGAACAATTCGCTCAAATACTCTTAACGTTTGTGCTCACCTTGATTTTCAAAACTTGAATGTCTGCCGAACATATAAATTATGAATAGTAACTTCCCTTCACTTTTTAAAACATGTTTAATATTTATGTGCGATCGTATTAAAAAGTGCTAATTTTGTACGACTGTCAAAGCCATGGCTCGTGCAGTAACTTTAAGAGCGAAGTTCTACACAAGCAATGGATATTTACTGGTTCATTTGTCACAAAGGATTGGTGAAAGACCATAAGGTCATCTAGTCTACTAACCCTGCAATACAACTTTCATTACTATCATTAGTCATGTGAAAAGAAAAGACAAGATGAAGTAAAACAAAGACACAAATGATATTTACAGATGAGTGAATGCCTATCTGCACATGCTGTAGACTGTACAGTAGTTATCATGATGAGATACGTCTCAGGAAACCATAAAATGCTATACGAGTCAGGAAAAGTAGGGTATAATGCCACCCTTAATTTGATTACGTCTTCCTGGCACACGTGACATCCGTTATTTCCTGACCAAAGTATTTTGTACTTCCATACCTCCATTGTTAATCACAATGCTGCCACAGGTACCTCTGCAAAACCACTAGATTCACAAAAAAATTCACTAGATCTGAAAAAAATCACTAGATTTAAAATTTTTGCGAGAAAATTCGTAGTTTTGCTTGAAATGATTTAGCTATTTACTTTATCACCCAAAAACCTTTACGCCATTTGCAAGTTTGTTTTGCTGAAACCTGGAAAATCTCATGCAAACAATCTTCAGTCTTTTTTTAAGCGCTGAAAATGACATCACTCAGGGAGTATTTTAGACCAATCAACCTGACATTTATTTAATTATTTCTATTTCAGTGTTTCTGCAAAGAAACGAAAATACCCTCATGACCAACATTGCAGCAATACGCAGCATGGAAGTACTAACGATAAGAAACTCAAATTAGAAACACTTGTTCGTTCTATTGGTGTAAATCTTCACACAACTAATCGATTCACGAAATCAATTACTTACGGATTAAAAAGGCCTGAAAAGTTAGAAAAAAAGACAACCAGTCTTCAAACAAACACTTTCCAAAAAATCACTAGATTGCAGTAAAAAATCGCTAGATCACTAGGTCAGTCTAAAAATCATTAGATCTTGTGAAAAATGACNAGGCGTGGCACCAGTGCTTAATCACTTTGGCAACCAAATTGTATCTGCGCAGCGAAACATACATATCATACAAATTTTATGCACTGTACCAGTGCCACCAACAAGGGGATTTTTTGTTTGTTCGTAGAAAGCGCCCTGCGCGTGTTAGATCCGTTTTTCTTCATATCAAGTCATGGTGTAGGAAGACTCATCACATATAAGTTATCGGTGGTCATATTTGGCCAAATAGGTTTTGCACTTAAAATCGCATTGAAATGTTAAGGTAGTAAGGTGCCCAAAATTTGCTACACATCAGGTAACCATGGGTAGTAGACTATAGCAGGGGCTGATCCAGGCAGTAAGGTTAGGGGTGGCGATTTCAGTTATATTTGGTGGTCAAGTCTCACAACGGCTTCGCTACTGCAAGAGGGGATGAAATATACCTCACAACACTGCTGTGACAAAACAATGGATGAAAAATGGCCTTATATCGCGAATACTGTTTTCCGAATTGTAAAAAATCATGGTGAATAAAGTTACTTTCGTAGGTTTTAGGGGGTGATCGACCCCCTGGATCCGCCCCTATATATATAGGCTTTCAGGGACATTTTTGTAAAATAACTCTGGCACCATTCCGTTTCTCTCTGAAAATCAGGAAAAGTCATAGAAGCACGAGTCCCTAACATTTTTCTAAGTAGGCCTATGTAAAATTAACAAAAAAATAAGCCCCTGAGTGGTCCACTACCCTAGATTCCTGAGCAGGGTTTCACAAGTATGAAGAGAAAAAAACACTAAAATTAATGTACATTTGTTTAACAATGCAAATGAATATAGGATACCAAAAACAAGTTGGAAAAATATCAAATGGCAGACAGATGAAGAAGATAAAACCCCATTAGAAAGGGAAACTTGACAGTGTCTGTTAAGTATGAAGTACATAGAAAAACATAATGGAAAAATCACATGTTGCAAATCACAAAGAACACAAGACGAGTACAAATTCCATTTGTTACTTTGCACCAACAAACCGAGAGAGTAGGTAATTTTGTACAGATGTTTGAAGTCGAAGTGAGATCGAAACTTGATATGGTCCGGCATTTCTGACCATACCTTGGGTCCAATGAATTAGAGGGAGCACTGCCCTTGATAAGTTTACCCTAGGTAAGAAGAAATTTTTTGAAGTAAGTCTGGTGGGGAAATTATGAACTGTCTGAATAGACTTGAAATACTGATGAAAATATGACGGAAGTAGATTGTTTTCATAAGAGTGCATAAACTTATGAACAAACATTTTAAATAAATTGTTGATTGTTAGAATGTTATTTTGTACATTTCACCCAAAGTGGCCGTTTTGGATGTTTTCAGAAATTTTCCGCAACGTAGTGAAACGAATGAAAATGCTCTATCTAAGTTGGTTTTGAACTTGGCGGTTGCGAAAAATGGACGAGCGGCTTGTTGAAGCAAAGCTTGTAGAAAAAACTGTACTTCTTCAGAAAATTTAGATAAAATTTTCCGCAACGGATGTGAAACGAATCAGCCTCAAAAGTACTGTTTTGCAAGTTTCTTTTCAAAAACGTTTTAAGACCAAACTCTATCGACTATATTTACTGTCACAAACAGTGATTCCATAAAACTTTCTACTGCGTAGCATTTGTCTTTCTTTTGGTCGACTCAGTTTCAATTCACAGGAAAGATGCAGTGCAGGTTATGTGGCGTTCTTTGTTGTGAAACGTGCTTCAAGAGGAGGTTGGTAACCCGAGAATAAATCACGCAACACAAGTTTTGTGATGTCATTAAAGACAAGTGGGATCCTACACCAAGTATGTCAAAAAGCAAGGTCTGTCAAAGCAAACTTGCTGTGATATGAACTTGTAACCTCTGTGGGAAAACTTTCTCAAGCCTGTGGCGTAGGTAAAATTAGACGTTTTGCTGATACGAAAATATTCCATTTAATCTGCTTTAGTCTCTTTCATTCACATTTGCAATACTGCATAATTGATTGGGGCGAGCGCGTAAAACTGCTGTCAAACCAGTGCAAGTGCTACAAAACCGAATTTTGAAATACAAGACTTTTAGCAACAGAACATCAAGTACAAACAATATTTTTAAAATACTTAAAATTCTCAAAGTTTCTGCTTTGTACCAACTTAATTTGGAAAAGCTTATGTATAAGTATAATGCCGATATCCTGCCCTCTTCTGTTGATAACTTTTTTCAAAACTGCACTGCATACATGATCATGGCAAAAGACAGCAAGTTTCAGGAAATTTTCATCATAAACTTGTTAGAACTGATTATGGTAAAAAAAATGTTGCAATATGTAGGACCTGTTGCATGGGGTTGTAGTTCTAATATGATCAAAACGTTACCATTACACATGTTTTCCTATTGGATAAAATCGTGCCTACTTGCTGGGTATTGACTCTTATGTGTCATATGTACAGTATGTAATTTGTAAGATGTTTTTGAGCGTTGATCTTAAACTGAGCATAGTTTTGGTTTCTTTGTTTCGTTTTGAACTCGTTTTGTGCTTCACCTGTACTACTGAAATTTGACAGTCATTAAATATAGGCTCGGCTTGATTAAGTGACTGCTTTGGCCGTCTTCCGCTCAGTCTGTGTTGTTTGTTTCAAGCTTTGTCGATTGAAATGCGTTTTATTGCTGAGTACTTACAGCCAGAACCGCCGCCAGAAAGTTTTCATTAGGCGGGGGCTTTGCATTTATGCGGGCGGGCTTGACTTTCTAAAAATTGGCAAAAACTACACTGATCTATAGTGTTTCATGTTTCAATTTGGGGGAGCTAAGCCCACCAAAACCCCCCCGTGGCGACAGGACTGCTTACAACGCAAACACGACTTGACTTGTTACACGCACGTTAACTCAGGACAAGCGTGCAAGAAATCACTAACTTGTTCGTCATCGATGGTGTGCGCCGCTGACTGCCAGGGATTGTAAAATAATTTTGACCAGATTTACGCGGGGTTGCGAAGTCGGAGGTAAAATTCCGACTTCGACCTTCCAAATTTTGCGACTTCAAATTCTCAATGAAGTTTGGCTTCCAAAAATGGCAAAGAAGCGAGCTGAAATTATTTTAGAAATCAGCATTTTGTTATTGTCACTCGATACACGAGTGAAGGCTTTGAATTAATCTATTTATTTAAAGAATATTTACTAATCATAAAAATTCATTCTGTTTACTATGAGCAGCTAATAAAACGAATGAATCAATAACAACATTAACATCTGAACCACATTCAAGAAACCTTTGTAAGTGTAGCTAATTTCACAGCAACCAACAATCAATCGGAAATCGTGGTACACAGCAAGACTTCTGTTTCAAGAAAACTTTCCAAGGAAATTGTACCATTTCAACATTCACGAGTTGGCACACCTAACTTAGGAGTGCAATGTAAGAAATTATTCAATTGGACATCCGGAGTCGAATAAAAAAATCCGACTCCACACAAAAACCTACCGACACCACAACCCTGGATTTACGTGCCTGAAAATTATAAAATTATTCTCAAAATGGCAATTTTTTCATGTCTTAAACTGATTTACTTCTTTCGCATGTACATCCGTTATCTTCAAACAGAATGGGAAATGAATCTTATACAGACCGCCACTGAAGGCTATTGGCGGAATTTGTGAATTTTTTGTTGCGTTACTGTTCATAACTCCTGCGTTTTTTTCGGAAAATTGTTTGCTTTTGACATAACGAAAATTTTGCGAAATACAAGTTCGTTTTTCCGGGTCAGGTGAGCTTGAGAATAAATTGCGGAGTTGTTGAAAAACCCGCTTGTGCTCCTAAAACATTCCACTGAGCCTGGCTGATATTGGGAACATTTTTGGTCCACTTTGACCAACACTCCGAACGTCACAAGTTTTTTAACCGTACCTGAGCAGGTTATTAAGGAAAACACTTCACTGCTCAGCATATTTATACTTGAAGCACCAGCACAAAATTGACATTTCCGCTCGAAAACGTTAGTTAGCTGGTTGCCTGACCGTTACATGTGTAAATAATCTTTCACTGGTTGATTTCACGCGAACTCCACACTTCATCAACCAATCCGAAATTCCCAGATGCCGTGGGGGTGGGGGGTGGCCTCTCCCCCCTCATTTGTTACAATAAGAGGCTGAGCTGACGTCACTCGTAACGCGATAGAAATTTTTGTTGTGTCATCAGTGCTTTCAAGATATGACGAAA
>JGI24021J15306_10011516_pt1 | contig 10982 bp, 6 predicted proteins | sample Ectturendosymbi1_FD_15306 | JGI IMG/M metagenome (IMG submission 15306)
ACTACAGTCCAGTTGATGCGCGGATTCGCAAGGGTCAGGTTCTAGGCGAAAGATTGTCAGGGCGCGTTTCTCAAATTTCTGCGGACTAGCTCCCCCACGGCTCGCAATAAAGAGGCTAGCTGTCGCAACAATAAGCACTCATAAAAAGGAATCAAGTGTTGAAATAAGAAATGTCATGGGGACTAACAGAAGATGTTGTGAAAAATATATTCAATGAGGATTTGAAAGCAAATGTGTTTTATACTTGGTGGCTAATCTTACAAACGTTGGTCTACATTAAAACCATGCCACGTGATGGATAAATGTGTTAGATAAGGATGCCATCAAATTCGTTTCTTTGGAATCACCGCAACATGCTCAACATAAACAATAGCTGGTGATACACGTTATAAGGGGAAAAAGAGGAAAGAAACTGCAAAAATGTATCATACTGTAAGGCCAAGGCTTTCAGTGACTCTAATCTTATTATAAACGTTAACTTAAACATTCCAGTCACTCAAGCTTTGGTTGTTTCAGAAAAACTCTATAAAATATGGTTTAAATATCTAACACAATTAACATTAGATAGATGTTCAAGACTTTACCTAACGGAAAGAATAACCATGCGACAATGTCTGAGATTTCAAAATTAGCGCCTCATCTATACTCTATGATTATATCCGACAGAGCAGTTAAAAGTATCATGTGAACATTTCAGCGTAAGCAAAAAGCAGCACTAAACTTTGACGGCATGACTCGTGGAGTCACATCACCATAAGTGAATCAATCTTGCTTGATTCGTCAGATTAAGAAAACGCTAGCTTGTTTTCAAACAAAGTTCGGAATTTGCTTTTCCAACCACTTATAAATGTGATGGCTCGACATTCTTCAAGAAATATCTGTGAAAAAGCTCCATCGACATTAGCTGTGAGACGATTAAAGATTACCTGCAGAACCAGAATCGCGTGCCTTCAAGCTTTATGCTGTTATGACTTACTCTTGCATGGCAGGTTACAATATAGGTTAGACTCAATTTTTATCGGTGTAGCAGCTTGCAGCAACCAGTGTAATATATGTTTTTTCTTAGTCGAGCCTGTAATAATTTGGGAAAGTTGACTTCATTGTTTTCGATATCTTCTATGGACGCATAACTGAAACGACATTGAGAGTGTTCCTTTCGTTAATCCTAAAACCGAGTTGTTATGAAAAACGACCGTTTGAGCGAACACCACAGATGAAAGCGAGATTGGTGATGCAAAACTGACCATTTGGAACAGCTGTCCCTTTGAGACAACATGAGCTACATAATTAAAGAAAAAATTAAACAACACTACTAAAAATATTCACGCCGAAAGCTGTTTCTGAGGTTCGGAAGATAAACAAAACTTCCAATTTCAGTGCTTTCAACTGACTGTTGAAACATTACCGCATTACCGAAGCCTACATTCCCGATGTCCACTTATGGGAGATCATAAATTTTGTGCATAATTCTGATAAGGTTCCAAAATGTTAGAAAAATTATGCATTGGGAATCAGTTCCATTTGCTTTCCTAGATTTTTTCAAACATCGTTTGGCAGGAAATGTCTGAGGTGCAAGGGTGTATGAAAGGTTAAAATCTCTGGACAGGCTTTGCTTTAATCTATAATGCCAATTGCTATACTAGTCAACGAAAGAAAGATGCAAGATCCGTAACTTGCGGGTTGTTTGCTGACATGAAAAACTGTAACCGTGGTGAGTTTAAGGAAACGATCTCAAAAAAATCTTATTGCACATAGGGATATTTTGCATCGACAGACATATGGAAAATTATATGTCCTAGAGGTGTGTTTTATCCTAAGTATTTCCAATCATAAGGAATATGTTAAAAATTAAACGGGTTTTGATTTGGTCAGAGTTTTGTACCGTTTTTAGCGTTTTTGTGGCCTTTGAATATTAATAACATTTTTTACCTCTGACAGTAACATATGCTGACCCGTGATTCATGACAAGATACGCTGAAATGTTTATTAGTATGGATCATTCATCCTTAGACTGTGTTTTTCCCAAACGTATGTTCACGCTGCTAACCATCTCTTCATTGGCTCATGGGTATCAGAAGGGGACCAGGAGGCCAAGCCCCCTTTGGATTTAAAAAATTTCAGCACAAAACTTGTTTGCTTAGTTTAGAGTAGGAAAAACAAAATTTCACCACTTTCCCCACCTAGAAAAATTTTTGAAAAATACCCTAATCCCCCCTCAAAAAAATTCTTCCGATACCCATTCATTAGCTACAAAATATACCGAATCACTGAGTACCAGTATTAACATATATTTTACTCACATTCAAGCCTTCAGGGTGCACGTGTGAATATCATAGTTCCCAAAATTGATTGCCTATATAATTCAATGCTTTGCCAGTTTGACCTCGTGTGTGATCAGTCGTGGAAAAACCTTTAGTGATTTATCATCAATTGTACAGGATGATGGTGGGTTGTGCTCTGGCAGGCTACATTACGGATAGGTATATGCAGAAATCTTGTTGATGAAGGAATAAGTTTATATTCAGTTTCAAACACTACCAATATAATAAAATATCATCTAATCAGAAGATAAATTTTGAATATATGTTTCAAAGATGAAAATGTCGGGAGTTAGCCTAAAAATCAGACATCAATTGACGAAGCGTACGCAAATTACTACTTCTGAAACTGGATATATTTTGCAAATTCACACAGACACCATGAACCTAAGTAAAACTCCAGATTTTCCGTGAATATTATATAGCAAGTGTGGCCAAAATGCGGCTATTCGAATTTTTGCATGCGGCCCTTTCAGCTTTCCGAAAATGTGTACAGTTGTTTTGTATTTTTTATTTCTATTGCAAAGTGTAGAAATATTGTGAAAAGTTACTGTGGCAGTTAACGTGCCGTACAGTATTACTTTTGCAAGTCGTTCCGAAAAGAATCATGATGACGCAGAAGGGTAGATTGCAAATAAATTCGTGTTTTAAGATTTTTATGTTGCGGCTCTTTGTAACTTGGGTTTTACAACATGAGGCTCATACATAGAGCAGGTTTGGCCAACACTGTTATGTTTGGTCTTGTGTCTTGATCAATGAGAAGATTGACTTAGATCACATAGAGATGATATCTTTGGGGAAAATTACACTTTCTCGTTCAATGAAATCATGAAGGTGGAAAAATTTATTCATGACTGAGTAAAGCATCACACCGAGGCTTTTGCGTTGTTTCGTTTGTTCGGGCAGAAATATTCAAACAATCTTCTTTCAAATGCACAGGTACTATTGTCAGAACCACATGAGAGATAGTTTTCTTTAGTATTCGATATAGTTTTCTTTTTCATTCGAATACAACAAGCGGGAAAGAGAGAATCTTTCGACCAGGATTTCTGAGAGGATCTAGAAAATCAGGAAGAGCATATGGATGAGGTGAGGTTTACCCAAATCAAGACACACGTTTTTTTAAAAATTTTTTTCGAAACTATTTTTTCCAGTTTGTCACTGCTTTTATCATCCACTAGATTTTGATAATTTACGTATATTTGCATTACACTTATATTTTCAATTGCTTCGAGATTTTGCAACTTGTGGAGACCTCATCGCATTTGGGGAGAGGCCTTCCTGGACATGATCTGTGTGTCAGTTGTTAATCCGATTAAATATTTTTTGCCCAATTGATTTACCCCAGGGTAGTCTTCTTGTTTTTTGGTCAAAACGTTCCTTTGGATGTTTTTAGCAGTCAGTACAGCCGTGTCAGCTTTTTTTAGCAGTCATAACTTTGCCTCAATTTGCCTTTCACACACGCGCTTTAAACTTTACTTAACTCTGCTTTCAATCTTTAATATTTCAAGTTAAACTGCTAGCTCATTCTGTTCTTTTCCATAGCAAACTACCCTGAGTTCTTGTCGTGCTTAACAAAAGGAAACAAAAAATCAATGTAACGCCTTTGTTTTACCCTATAACCTTTTAACTGTACATTCATGTCCTATAAAAATATGCATCTAAACATCTATATATATATTTTTTTTGTTAATTTTGGTGACGGCAATTGGCGGTAGGCACAAGTCTTAATTGTACTTTTTGCAGGGGTGGTTGAGGTGAACGCTCTTGCCCAAGGTGCACTACGGCAATTCACTCAGCGACTGCGGATCGACCACTCAACCTTCCAATTGGGAGGCGGTCACATTAAAAACTGAGATATTGCCGCCTGTAATAAATATTCTGTTTTATTACTTTATCTCATCAAATATCTAATTAAAATATCTAACACAAGCAAATTGTGTTAGATATTTAAATCATATTTTGTAGAGTTGTTTCTAAAACAACAAAAAGCTTGATTGCCTGGGATGTTTAAGTGAACGTTTGTTATAAGATTAGAGCCACTGAAAGCCTTGGCTTTACGATATATTTGTGCAGTTTCTTTGCTCTTTTTCCCTTATAGGTATATACACCAGCGATTGTTTATGCTTAGCATGCTGCGGTTATTCTCAAACAACCAAATTTGATAGCATCCATATTTAACAAATTTTGCCATCACAATGCACTGTTTGATGTAGATTAACGCAACTGTAAGATTAACCACCAAAAATCAAAGAGTTTTATTTTCAAATATTTCTCATTGAAATCTTCTCCTCTTGATTGCTTGAAAAACATCTTTTTTTATTCTCCATACTAATTCTTATCTCAACACTAGATTCATTTTTATGGATGTGTGTTGTGTAAACAGTTTAAAATCCCATGCTGATGGGTCGAGGTAATTTGCCATTCGCTCATAATATTTCCAGCATGCACACCACTTTCGACATTCAGTACAGGAGAGTAGCTTAACTGACAGCAATACAAAGTGATGTTATAGGAAAATCCGTCTTGGACAATGAAAAATGCACCCCGTTATTCATGGTATAGGTGCAATCTATAACTCTAAAGCGACGTCAAGTTCCTTTTTACCTGCATTGCATGACTTATCATAAAAATGAAAATATTTTTGAGATTTCTTGTTGCTTTTACGTAACAGAAAGTTGGCCTTAGTTTCACATTTTGTGAAAGTTTTCTTTGAAAGTGAATGGGTTGCTGTATATCTCATTTCACCTCCTTAGCTTGAAGCTCTTTCTGGTTCTGTTTACAAGTTCAGGCAGTTCAAGATTCGCTCCCATGCTTGTGTGTTCATTTCACAATCACTGCTTATGTCACGAATAGACATACGCTTTAAACTGGCATTCATTTTCAACAAGGATGATTCAGTACTTGATGGTAAAAAGGAACGACCCTTGCGACTTGTGACTAGAATATGATATTTTTCAATCACCGAGGAAATCTGTGAGCAGTAAATGGCTTGGTTTTGCAAGGAGCGGTTTGTTAGCACTTTGAAACCACACTTAGAGTGGAATTTGTGACTAAATATTTCACGTCACTACATCTCCTTCGTTATTTACACAATCTTATTGTTTTTTCAGGAATTTTGGAACCTCGCCCTCATACTGTATATTTTCTTCCCCAGCCCCAACGATTCATAAAATATTCTCCAAGTACACTTTGAATTTCATCTCAATTTGCCTGTATAGCTATCTCATGCAAATTTATCTCTTTGCAATTCTTTTTTCCATGAAGGTTGCACACTTTTGACTTGACTGCTCACTGTCTTTCCTGCATTAATTTTTGTCATATTTTCTCTGAAGCTCTTTAATATACAGTACACTGTATGCACTGCCAACATAATTCGGTCTCTCTGCTTTTCTGTTCTAAGAATAACCTTCTTTCTGTCTTAAAACCGCAAATTAGGCGTTGTTTTGCAATAAATCTGCGGTATCTCAATCAATTTCTTTGAAAGGTTTTGGCACTTCTGCCATTTAATTATTGGTGCATGCCTGCCTTTTAGTCACTGCTAGATCATTTGCTGAAGAACGCTTGTCTTAGCAACAAACATCTATCCAAACCTCACTGCATACATGTCTAATTGTTTTGCATACAACTGTATCTTTCACTAACAGGAGGGGTCACCTGACCACCCAAAATTCTTCTGCTTATCGGGTTGAGAAAAAGCAGAAGTGATCTCACACTACCCATGTATCGATGTTTTAGATATTAAATTGAACTGGTAACGGCTATAGCAAAATGGAATCAAATCGTAGCCTTTTTTCATTTTGCAATTGGATGAATTGTTTCTTAGTGACATTGAGTAAAATTTTTGTATGCAAGTGGGTCATGCCAAGTGACGGGGAGTTCAATTGTTGTTCTTCATCAATTGAGATTGTTATTCTTCATGAAGTGCGATTGTTATTCTTCATTACAAAAAATTTAAACAACGTCATTTTCATTTCTTTTAGTTTGTCAAATGGTTACTAAAAGCAGATCGAAGTCAAAAAGCGTCATGAAACAGTAAGTTGGTAGTTTTCAATTGGACCAATGCCTAGATCAAAATCGACGTGAAACGTTTTCAATAAGCAGACATACAGAGGTGTTTGTGATCAGCAATGCCACAAGAAAAAAAATGAACGTAATCAGATGAAAGGCTCGTGAAAGTGTATGTGATGAAGAAAAACATTCGTGTAAATTTTAAATGCTTACGCAAGGGTCCATAGGTAGCATAGGGTGGTAAAGCAAATGAACCAGATTAGCTTTGTTGCGCCAAGTTTTCAAAACAGAAGAGAAAGTACGCATGTTTGAACTTACAGGGTGGTGCAAATAAGCGCCCTGTTTTGTATTTACTACTGAACTTGTTTTTCGGATGGTTTTGCTAAATTTTCCAGGTGGTATATACAGCAGGTCTAGGAAATTGTTTTGACGTTTAAATAGACGATAGTGGAGGATACACTATGCATCAACGGACAAAAATAATAGAGGCGTACTTCACCACACAATCGGTGGTTCTGACACAAAGACAATGCAGGAGACACTTTGGTATGACAAGGTACCTGATATAGGAAAATTAAAGGATTGGTGGCCACATTTCGGGAGAATGGAAGTGTCGCAAATGCCAATAAACGTCACAGTGCCCTATGCAGTCCTTCTTTTTACCCTGCGTCGGCGCCCAGAGGTCCGTTTCATTATGTCTGTGGTGCCCCGTCACGTTTGCGGTTGGTCTTAGCGCTGTTCTTGACCATCCATAACTTTTGAAGTACTTACATTAGAATAAAGCTTAAGATATGGAAGTTGTTCTAATTTTATTAAGCTTTCTGAATGTGTGCAGATATTTTGCATTTTCGTCTTGTTTCATGAGGTGCAGAACAAAAATTACACCACATTTAGAAATTTTTCCATACTTTTCTATAACTTTTGCATACGTTTCTGGTCATCAACTGTTTTTTCGAACTAAATTCACAAAAGTATAACATGTTTGTTGTGGTAACCAAACGTAAAGTTTGTTTGAAATACTGATATGTGCACATGTACATTGAATACTGAAAGATAATGGCACGATATCAAAGGTTGTATCACAACAATGGCCACTTAAATTATGTTACTTGTCGCAGGATATGTTGCTTGTAGTTACAAGCTTAAAAATGTCTGCATGTAAATTTTCCACAATGTACTCTGCGTACTATCTACTATACGTAGTAGGTAAAAAGACAGGGTATATCATCAAAACATACTTCATACTACATTCGATATGAGCAACTCACAGCGAAAACGTTACAAGAGCATTCCACCAAAAACGCTTACAGCGTTGCCTGTCTGAACTTACATTGACCTATAACAACTCAACCATGAAACCACCAATGCCTTGGTAAGTCCTTTGCGGAATTTCTCGACCAGCACCAGACACACCAAACAAGGAAAAAACATGAGCAACTCTCAGCGAAAACGCTGCAACAGCAATCCAGCAAAAGCTGTACTCACAGTATGTAACAACTCATGCATGAAACCTCCAAACAGCTCCAAAGAGCATAGAGATCCTCTACCAATCAGCACCAGACTTACCAAACGAAAAAAGCTTTGTTCTCTCACTGCCTGTTTCTTTTTTGCGCATTTCACAGGGCTTTGTCCCAATGTACCAGGTATGACAGCTGAAACAAGAAATGCGCATCACACGTGTTCTTATACGAATTTGCATTAATTTATAAATGCTGATGTCTCGTGCACCGGGACTTCAAAGGGTTCCTTTTGAAAAAAAGCACCCAGCAACATTAACACTTTGCAGGAGCTTGCGAAATCTCTTAGAAACTCAACACGCCGTCTCTCAGAAGAAGTTGGTCTTTTTGTGCGGTCACCTTTAAGAAGTTGGTCTTTTTGTATGGTCACCTTTGAGAATGCTCTATGAAAAACATAAGCTCTTTTTTTACAAAATTTAAATCTTGCAAAGTTAAAATGAATGACAATGAAGCAGAAAAAAATATATTTTCTCAGGTTCAGAGGATTGCAAATAACNCTGGCTCGCTTGTTTGATTCGATTTTCTTCAGTGAAGAGGCTCACTGACCCTTGAGTGGGCACATCAATAAGCAGAACATGCGATATTGGTTCCATGCTTAGCCACATGAGCATACTCATCGCCCAACTCAGCCTGGAAAAAGTGACTGTGGTGTGTCACAGGTAGAAATGAAATCATCGGGCCATGCCCTTTTGAGGACGAAAATGAGAAGCAACGTTAGTGTCGGAGCAATTATTTGCCAGAAAAGTGGTTGGATAGAAATATATTGTCAACTATTAAAAATAGGCGCACAGCTGGTCCTCAGATTTGGAAAGTTTGAAGCATCGAATAGTGAAACTTTAGGTAGTTTATGGGAGCATAAGGAATCAAGCACTCCACCAACACGGAAAACAAGAAGAGTTTTTCATCAAGAAATATTTTTACTTTCGAGGTGATGTGAGGTGCAATTTGAAGTTCATTCAAAAATAAATCATGTCCGATTTTAATAGCACTACATGGGCATATTCCATTGTGGTGTCTTATCGATATTGAGTGCAATGGAGCCGAAAATAAACGAGAACAAGATTGCATTTGTTTAGGGACTACTACCATACAAATGTCAAGCACCACTGTGCTTTCAAAGAAACATTTTGGGTAATTTCGGGCAAACAAGCCGAAAACATGAAGATAGGCAAAGCAGTGGGCAGGGAAATACACAGTTTTGTATCTTCACAGAAAAAAGAATTGTAAATTGCAACACANGGCAAAAAATCTGTACTTTTATGGTAGGCCTATAGTTATCTATACACACGCAGATGAAGACGTAGAGAAAAACTGGAAAATTTTTAAAAGAACAAGAGAACAGAGGGGGTTTTTGCCCACCTNCCTTCCTCAGCCTATATTTTCAAATGTTTTTCATATTTTTGATATTTTCAATGTTTTTGATGTGTTTGATATTTTTGATGTGTTTGTGATTTGTGTTTTTCAATGTTTTTATGTTTTTGATTATTTCCTTNTTTTTGCGTTATGGTGATGTTTTTCATATTTTCGCGTTATGATAATATTTTCATTTTCAATGTTGATTTCATATTTTGAAGATAACTTGCTACTTTGAGGTTTTGTCCGAGGCGGCCAATTCATGCTCTGATCTGTCGTTGATTATCGTAGGGCAAGGCGCGCAAGGGCATGTCACGTTTTGTCACGCCAGGGCGTGTCACAGGCGATAGCCCTGATTATCATCAAAACCTAATTATTATTTAACAAACTTTAATAAAGCTCTACTGGCGGTAAAAACGTAAAAGCACATTAAAATCTTCCCATCATTTCGATAGTTGACACAACTATCGAAACGTTGGTAAGTTTCCAACGTGATTTTATGTTTTTACCGCCAGTAGAACCTGATTTAAGTTTATTTATGGAAGTCCTGGCGTCTCCGAAGCAGAAAGCCGATTATTATTTTTTAGCCCATTCACATTGTTCCTTGAAATTTGCATGCAAATTTATTCCGTGATATTTGCAAAGTCGACTAATCAACAAGCAAAGTTACGCGAAAACATTCATTTCCTTTGCGCAGGAAACAAAGATTTTGTAAAATATCAAGCTCAAAGTGGGGGGTTAAACCCAAACCCCCTGCGTATGCCCTTGGTCCGTGTACAAAAATAATGTCTTCGTAAAGTCTTTGAATACATAATTGCATGCTTTGTTCTTCAGAGGCTCTGCCCATGCAACGTTTGAAAATTCTTCAACGACAATCAACACGAACGTGAGACCATTATTGATTTGAACATTTTCGGATTTTGGCAAGGCAGTCAAATCAGCTTGCCACTGATCATCAACGCCGCTGACGACAGCGCAACGACGTTGCAAATTACGACGAACAATTCGATGCAAAGGGTGTCTTGATGCACAGTCCATTGGTGGCGACTGCGTATAACTTTGTCAATCCCCAAACGTGTGACGTTGCGTGCAGTTGCTTTTGAAAAGTCGAGACAGAGCGGTGAATTTAAGTAGTCACCATGCGGTTTTGCAAATACTGTAGTTTGAAAACAACAGATCCAACGATACGCAATTAACGAATCAACTGTAAAACACACCTTTGACAGATTTTACAGTGAAAATTTTCGCTTGTATTTAAATTGACTCTGCTTGGACATGTGAGTGAGAGTGGAACAAGGTTGAACGTTTTGCACATTTGGATTGGTTGGAACAAAAGTTCATGGAACACTTGCCGGTCATAACTAACGCACCTCTTGATCCAGCGTGCGTTTTGCTTATTTCAGAAAAAGAATCAAGTTGTAGCGGCTAGGATTCCTGATCTGGTCAACCACGATGAAACGGGGTGTGCACTTGATAATTTTTACTTTTTCCGTGGATTCAAACGAGGAAACACAAAAGGCAAGCGTCTCGGAGACTGACAAATAACGACCCTGGCTCCATGCAAACATGTTGACTCTCAAACATTTGACTCTCGCCCTTGTCGAATGCGTTACATACATACGTTTGCTTTCATTCTTAGTTACATGCTTACAATGTCGGGCGAGTCGGAATATGTGTCTCAAGAAGGCGCGTCACGCCACCGCACACGAGGTTCGTTCGATACTTACAAGCCGCGCATCAATCAAGACACGGGCAGAAGCAAGGTCCGCTACAGGAGTGCGGC
>JGI24021J15306_10011517_pt1 | contig 10981 bp, 10 predicted proteins | sample Ectturendosymbi1_FD_15306 | JGI IMG/M metagenome (IMG submission 15306)
GGTGGTCCAAGACTGCGAGTATGAAGGGCCACATTACGGTTTGAGGAAAAATTTGCGGGCCGCAAAGAGAGGAACTCCATTGCAATTAAGACTCGTTTGCTATTCTAACAGACCTAAATTTTGCTGCACGCCTAACGCAAGTTTTGATTTTAGGGCAATTTTTGAATTTTCTGTTTGCTTGTTTGCGGCTCAAAGTAGAGATTTTCTGCTAGAAAAAAGGTACACAACACACCAACAAAATAGCAAAACACTTTTTTGTTTCTTGGTTTTGGTTATGAAGTCGATGTCCGCTGTAATTTCCGTAGTTAGCAGACGCAAGCAGGCATGCAGGTTTTATCAGCCATTCTATTTCGTGTGTCGCTTTTCAATATTACGAACATGGAGAGCACATCTTCAGCGAAAAGTCTCGGGGCAATTACCCGTTTGTCCCCTGGTTGTGGGCCTGGTTGCCTTTCAATTATTTCAAAATTGCTTCCCTAGAATTTCCGTGGTATTTGCCGTATGTTTTCTCGTTAATAAAAACTCTTTCGGGACGGATATTACTTGCAACCTCAAAAGACACTGTGGTTTGCCATTGTTATTGGCAAAGAAAACCCTCCCATTTAGGTTAACAGTTCTGTTTTGCCACTCATTAATTGTTGAATTGCTATACTTGAAAAAATATTACTTCATTACTTCCACAATACACATCTTCTAATCTAACTCGAAAATTAATTACACAATCTATGCTTGCAACAAAGATAAAAAATAAACGCATGCTTTATGGTCACAGAGTACTGTAGCGTTAGCCTAGCTTAGAGGTAAAAAGATATTGCTACCCCTCATAGTTACATAGTGACCTGTACTTCAATGATGTGCAAGGACTTTGTGGTAACACAGTGTATATATGACTTTGTGCAATATACCTTTTACGGAAAGCGTTCGCGGGCCGCACAATGACTGTCTGCGGGCCGCATGCGACCCGCGTGTCACTGTTTGGACCACGCTGAATTAGTTAATATTACAAAGCTTTAAGAGTCAGCCACTGTGCAATAGGTATTTTTATGGGCTTCGGGGGCGCCAAACTCAAGGGCCGCCCCGGGCAGCCAACAATCTAGCTACGCCACTGGCCATATGTACGACATGTGCCTGCCACTTAGTCATTTTTACTGGCGAGGAAAGTTTGTTTGTAGACGCTATTATCAGTCGTCCAGACGGCAGTATTTCACTTGCATATTATTTGATATTGTGACGAAGAAGCAACTATTACACTTATTGGTTTCCCGAAAGTCGGGCAGGTATCTGAATCTGGTGAATGCAACGCCATGCCACGTAGAACGCATTAGCTTACGTCTCTAATCGTTACTGGTAGATTTTGCGTCTGCCTTACTCGGATTTGCACAGGTTGCATATGAGTAGCTTTGTTAAGTAGGGCTACCATCCGTCCTCTTTTTGCAGTACAAGAAATTTAGGGAAATTGCAAAATATTCATGAGCTAAATAGGATAAGTAAGTAAGGATTTGTTTTGTGTGTTTTGACTGAAACATCGTCCACACTGGACGTCTTACTTCAATGCTTAAAACTGATCAATATGCCTAATTGTTATTTGGCTTGTTAAGCGTAGATAATTCACTCAAGTAAGTGACAGTTGTACTCCCTTGTTGCGATGCAAATGTGGCAGCCTTACTGAGCTCCTTATTAATAAATAAACATGGACAGAAGGGGGATCGTCATTTAACAAGTGTGGAGCTTGTCCAAGCGGTTCTAAAAAGACGTAAAAAAGCAAGAGGCAAAAAACCGAGAGGAAGAAGTTGCAGCCAAGTGAAGAAACATTCAAAAGACTATTTTACAGTGACAGTGAAGTCCAGCGGAGATATTTCTGCGGAACCTGTAAGAGGACAGAAAATCGAAGAACATGTTGTGACAGACTTAGATCTACGTCACGATGAAAACAGTGTTCGTTCAACCAGCAGTACAGTAGCAGAGGAACGTCAAGATGTATCATCGAAAAACACGATGGATTAGATGGCTGACGCTATTACTGGAGGGAAAGATTCGGTCTCTGGGCCCCCTGGCCAGCCAAAATACTGGAAAAAATGCGGGAATATTGGTTGAAATGTGAAATACGTTCTTTCTGGCATTGTGGTGAAAAGTCATTTTTAAAACACGATGTTCCACAACACAGAAAAGACAGAAACTTGTCACAGAAATGTACAAGTCTTATTCGTCGCCAGAACCACAAGGGCGAAGTCGTTGACAGAAGCTGGCTTTGTGTTTCTCCTTCGCAAACTTGTGTTAAATGTTTCACTTGCAGACTGATGTGTGCTGATACGACCAAATGTGCGCATTGCCTTATTAGAAAAGGAATCTGCGACTGGAAGCACGCTCTTGAGCGCCTGAGGAGCCACTAGCATTCAAAGCAGGCGCGGATTTACCATCAGGCTAAAAGGCTTAAGCCTTGGGCCCCCGATTTTGGGGGGCCCCAAAGTTTCAGGAGTAAGGACGATTTCCAGCATTTTTGTAAGCAATTGTATTTGTAGTTTTGGTTCAACGCACGTTTTTTTACTGTGCCACTAACAAAAGATCTGTACAGAACAGGGGTTTCCAAACTTTTTCATCCTAGGGCCGCATAAGTTATTACACAACAGTGCAAGGGTCGGACATTTTACTTAATGTGATTGTTTCGGGATATACATTCTACCAAATCAAAAAGTTTTTCGTCAATAAATTTTTCATTATTTACAAAATATATTCGCGGACCGGATTTATCCCGCGCTCCATAGTTTGGAGAATGGCTTCGCAGGCCGGATAAATAGTTTCGCGGACCGTAGTTTGGAGACCCCTGATATAGAAGAATGAGCGAAAAGGATGGAAGTGAATGACTGTGAGCATTCTCTTGTAAAGTATAATATATTGTAAAGTATAATATATGGAACAAAACGTCTGAATGCTTTTTCAGCTTGCACGCACGAGGCCAGTGAGGAACTTTCGTCGTGCTGCAAAGTCTTGCTATTCATTATGCAGAACACCCTTTACCTAGAAAGATAAAGTATGACAAAATTTTCAGCGATTTTGCAGACAAAAGTCCCGTCGATCGCCGACCATGTACAGTAACAGGCTGTTAGGTGTCGTAAGAAGTACAGGTGCTTTATTTACAGCGAGCTCTTAACACTTGCAAACCGTGCAATTGCGCAGGGAACTCAATAAATATGCAATGGGAGTGTTGTCAGATAACTTCACCGCTGGCTTTTTCGTTAGCTTCAGTATGACTGTTTTTGTTCCTGATATCGAGGGATTTCAGCATAAAGTAATACGTTTACGAATTGGAACAACTTGTTCAGTGAATGTAGCGAGCACGTGTAGTGCTAATTTGTATGACATCAGTCGTCGCGAACCTTCCAGAAGGGCCACCAATTTAAAATAGCCTAGGGCCAAGAAAATGAAATTTCGCCTCTTATTCAAAGGAACATATAGAGTCCACGATTACATTTATTCCTAGATTTATTCCAGTCAGGTCAATCAATGCGAACAATATCGGAAATCGCTTCAACCTGCAACGTTTGGTTTCTGTCGTAAAATTTATTGCTGAGTGAGAACTGGCGTTTAGAGATGATGAAAACGTTGGACCGCCCAGAAAATTTTTCCAAAACATTTTGAAAACTTTTTTCAAGCAAATATTTAAAAAAGGAGATGCGATGCTTCTCACGACTGATTTTGCAACAGTTTCACAAATCGCTAATCCTTGTCAAATACCATGTTGCATCATAAAGTTTTGTTACAGTTGAGTTGCAAATGTGACGTCACAAGATTACGTCATAAATATTAATGATACGTGGAAATACTAGTGACTTCATTGATCATCCCCTGCCTAAAGATTCTAGGGGCCTCCCACCACGCCTGGGCCCCAGGTTCCCCACCATCTAAATCCAGCGCTGGGCCCATCATCCATATTTTGCGATGGCACTTGAATTCGATGCTTGAATTCAAATGGCACAAATCTTTTTGGACTTCGCTGAAAGATATCGTGTAACCAGAGTTGTCGAGAGCAAAACTTTTTCGGAAAACACTTATTTTGTCCTTTATTTCATTGAATTTGTTAGTTGAATATTCAAAAGATCCAAACCAAATTTTTATGATGTTTTTACAGGACCAACTACAGGAAAGTGTTTACAATGGTCAAGAGATGCGAGTTTCGTATTGTTTTTGAAAGGGTTAGACACATTTTAAAGCAATTGTAAATTTTTACTTGATTTTTCAAAATTTCTTAGTTTGAGGGTCAATCCCCCGGGCGCCTTCACGTAACGCTACAAATCCTCAGTCGTGAAATCTGCAAGCAATGTTTACGGGTGAAAAGTTGAAAGGTTAAAGCAAGAGCAGAACAAGCAAAGTCAAGACTAAAATGAATAAATGAAAACGCAAGCTGCGGCAAGCAAAAGCCTGGACTGTACTGCGGTTAACATAATCGCCTAGAAGCCATTTACATGCGAACTTGCGTTGGGTAGGATACTGAGCCAAAAAAACATTGTTTAGCGTTTACGAATGCTCTGGTTTAACTACCCAGCTGTTAGTGTCAAAAACTCTTCCCGCAATGATTATTTCTGCAATTAGGAAGCTCTTCACGATAACATATACTTGAATCCTCGCTAGTTTGAAAATGGCTCTGAAGTTAGCGTTCTGAACAACTAACTAACGCCTTAGACTGGTTCGTTTCGACAGCAAGTGATCAGAACTAACCTGAAGCCAGGGATGCCCGAGTGTTTTGTCGACGCTAGGACGCTTTCGTTTCTTGACTTGGAGCAGAATACCAATCAAGTCAATCGCTGCGAAGCAAGAACAGAAGCGACGAATTAAACAAAGAAACGGTTTCGGCCGCACGGCCCGCATCAAGCCAGTGGCGAACGTTTTAACCACACGACCTCCGAATGGATGATGCTGAGTGCGTGTGGTTGATGAGCGCACACTCCCAGCTAGCTATCGATCAGATCGTCAAGACGCGCCTTTTGACTTTTATTTGCGTCAACACAATTACGGGTCAGGGCCAGCAAGTTTATCAACATCAAAGTCTACAGCTCGAAAGAGAGAGAAGGCGACGAAAGTTACCGTCCGACAGGTTTTCCTGACCTTGACCGGCATGCTAGAGTGAAACCAGGATTTGTTGGTGTACGACGCAAGGCTGCAACAGTGTTCCCAGCCATCCAGAACAACACCTCACAACATTTGATACGGAGCGCAATTGAAGCAGAATGCCAGCGACAAGCAACTAAGCCTGTCACGTTGCCACACCGCCAGCAGTTCGCACTCAGGAAAATAAAACAGCAAAAAAAACGATGCAAATTAATCAGCTTTCACGATAGTATCACTCCTTACATTCCTTGGATACATCCCTCCATGGATTCGGTGGGTACATAAAAGCAGCGTTTTGGATTTGTTGATTGATGTCCTCGTCCTCGTTGAACGGGAACGTTCCAGAGAGGCTGACGTAGATGATGACGCCCACAGACCACATGTCCAAAGAACGATTATAGCACTGGAAAAACCGCCATGATTCGTCAGCAAGAAAACTTGCGAGGTCGATCAGCCAAAAAGCAAACACGCATTAGGGCTTTTCGTTTCAACAAAAATAATGCAATTTATCGGATCTAAAACCAATGCCCAAGAACGCAAACACTTGGCAGGCGGTGTGAATTTACTCTTAGCTTCTACGTTTGAAGTCGCATACAAACGGAGAAGGCCTGTTACTGGGAAGGCGGTCTGACAGCGATGCATTTTTGCTGGTAAAAATCAATCGTTTAGATTTCAGTCAAAGGCTGAAGTGGGATTTACTGTGGTGAAAACTCCAACTCACCAACCATTTGTACGTAAAGTATGTGATCACAAAAATCAATCCCTGCACGGGCGTCTTCTCGTAGCACGTGATTAGCAATGTAACAGCCGCGGAACCAATGAATTTCAGAAGGCAGCGCATATGCGTACAGCATGTGCTGATCTTCAGCGCGCGTGAGAGCATATCACATTTACAATGGGCTTAGGCATCCATTCACCTACAATCAGTTGTAAGCGCAGTTCTTCCGATTGGCAACGCTTTGAACGGAGTTCACTTACAAGTGTTACAACGCAGTTGGCAACGATTATGTTGAGGTTGGTCGATTCTGGTTGGAACCGGATTGCTTGCATCAAACAACTCCTGTGTGTTGTTCTGAGCACGTTTGTGACGTGTTTTTGCGCATAGCAATTAACTAATTGCTTCTGTGGCTCGCCCTAAATATTGAGGGTCTCAGCTTCAGCGATTCATTCTTATTTCTTTACCAGCGCGTGGCCTGGTGGTTCGTACATCCACTTCGATGCAGCAGGTCTGGAGTTAACTCTGGGCCGGGTCTTGGTGAGACCTTATGTAAATTGATATTGTAACTTCTTTTCCGGCATGCAGTGTCCAGAAGAGCTGCGGGGACAATTATGTGCGTTGTCATTCGTTGTGGTGAAGTTTCGCCTTCACGGTTTCTGCAAACACGCAATGCTAATTTCTTCCTAATTTATCCATGCTAATAAACCTGGGAGCGTTACAGCATGTTGGTCCTGTCTGTCAAGAATGCAACGGATTATTTTGCGGTGCTTCTATTTTAACAAGGCTGTTACCGCGACAGTTTTCCCGCTCAATCATGATGGCCCTTTATACTGCGTAACACGCAACTTACGAGTTGCGTTTTTCTAGCACATAGGACAGCAACCGGTTGCGACTCTTTCATTCCTCTGCTGCAGGGCCCTATGGTTTGAAACTGCAATAAATATTTGATTCGTTTTCATCTTAGTTCGCTAATGTTTGAAATGCAGTTTTAAAAACTTCGTTTTCTCTGAAGCAGTTCACTGATTACATGCCATACAGCATTAGTTAAACAGATAGTATACCCGTGTGGATCGGGTTCAGATGGCTCTGAGGATTTACAATCATTCGCGATTAGTAGGTTACATTACTCATGTTTCTACCCCATCACCACGTTTCACGTTCCTGTAAGTCCCGTGAATTCATGTAGGGGCAGTTTGAGACCAAATGTTTTATTATTTGTTGCAGTACTGACGGAATGACTCATTTCACCGGCGGTAAAGGTTGGTTTAACCATAAAAGTTTGGTAGAAGTGAAAAATCTTGGGAGAGGGTATTCACCATTGTTGCAACACAATATTAAAACTCCTATTAGTGTTTTTTCATCATGAGGAAGAAAATGGCACGATAAAAAGACCATGAGCAGAGGTTACTTTAACTTTTAAGGAGTCTTATCTATGAATTTTAAAACTGGCTCAATCGCGCATAGCGCCTCCGCTACCTTCTCGACCAAGGGTCAGCAATCTTTAATCCTCAGAGCCTGCGGTCACGCGCAGCACACGAACAACGCAACGCATAGTGCAATAACATGGTTTAAGAAAAGCCCATAGGTTGCGCTTTTGTTTGAAGGAGTATGAAGGTTAGTAGTGAGGGAGGTTTGTTGCGTTAATGTAGAGTGGAAGTTGGATGATTGATTGTTACGTTGGAATTAGATGATAACCACTAGTTTATTATTTAGGGTCGCTTTGGTTTTTTTTCTGCTTGTGATTGGGTTACTTTTTAAAGACGATGCGACAAGTAACTTCTGGTGCAATGTGTTTGCCCCATCCGTAAGGCTTGCAATCAACTCTTTCGTAAAATGCCTGCGCCACGTTGCTGAGATTCAGTTTCCGGTTGGACTATTTCACATTAAGTTGGCTCGAATGTTATCAAACCCAATGTCCTCGGAATCATTTTTCAAAGGCAATTATCCAACACTGGTAAGAACCACTTTGACCAGGACGACAAAAAAATAAAAACAAAAAACGGCGAAGCAAGCTCTTCCGCATATGACACAATTTATAAATCGCCTCCGTTTGGTAAACACGAGGAGGCGTACAACGCACTCCAGCAGAACAAACAATGAAGAATGACCTCTTTTCTCAGAACTTCCGGGGCGAGATAGGCCGGTGTGCCGACCACTGATCGGCGAAACGATTTCTGGCCAATGATGCGAGCGAACCCGAAGTCGCACAACTTGAGCTGCAACAGACCACAAGTAAAAGACAAGGTGCGCGCAGATGAAGTACCATGTTCACTCGATTGTTAGCCGCCCTTGAATGTAAGCCGCACGAAATGGGGTTAAAAATTAATGTAAGCCGCTCTTGAACATAGGTTACCTAAGCCTCTGAGATACTTTCGCGTACTAGCATTATTCGTAACCCTGGTTATGATGTTTACACCACTACAACTGCCTTCCGTTCATCATACACGCTCCAGTAATGGATGTGCACGTGATGCTGCTGAGAATACCACGTGAAAAGAGTTTGGTTGAAAAATACGTAGCCAAGGAAAGGCTGGGCGTCATCTATATCTTTCGACAAGGTAAAATATAATATAAATACAAGATATAAGCCACCCTTGATTGTAAACCGCACGAAATGATGAAAAAAACCTGTAAGCCGCGGCTTCCAATCGAGTAAATACGGTACGTGGAACTGCTATTTTACAACGACGTTGAAAAAATGGAAGTTTGCAAACCAATTTGCAGTTACAGTACTGTATTAAAAATAGCTGTTGGGTGTGGTAAAGTGAACCCTCAATGCTGCAAAAAATCAGAGCTAAAAGGTGAAGCATTTACAAAGAGTTTTCGGAAAATCAACTCGTTGACTGAATGACGAAAGCGTAATGCTGATACAACTCATTAGCAGAACATAGTGATGTGTATCGTAGAAAAAAAACAGACGCGCATACATCATGTTTGGGGTGTATACTGTATCTGCTTTTTGTGTTGCCGGAATATGCTGAGTGTAACCAAGGTTTCATACCAGGAAAACCTTAGTAAGGCACACAGCGGAGACCTCAAAAACAATGACAATAAACACTGCGCGTAATTTTACGAAAAGCAACCTGTTGCGCACCTGGCAAGCAAATATTCAAGCAAACAATGCAGCTGCAGCAGCAGGTAAACAGAACTATAGCTGGAATTTGCTCAAACACTGCAGCGAACTAAAACATGAGCGTCACTGTTGCAATCAGGAAGTCGAGCCATTGCCAGGCAAAATCGTCGAACGTACCTGCGGAAAAGCATCGTCGCTGGATAGCAGCACGTTCTCAGGTTTCAGGTCGCAGTGAACAATGTTCTGGCGATGGAGGTAGCGCAGCGCGACAAGGATCTGAAAGGACGGAAAGATTACAAAGCGAGTCGCGCAAGGCGCGCTTGCGTTGTCGGTGAAAACGAAACGCGAATGGGGAAGAACGTCAGCGCCGTTGCTGCAGCTCCGCTCCCCTCAACAAACAATGAGTTTCGGATTCGTCAAGTCGGGGCAAAAATAACGTCAAGCATCGATTTCACAACTCAGCAGTGCTAGCTTAGATCGCCAACATAGTGGCCGACCAGCGCTGTCGCTGATAGAAACGACCTCTGCGTTTCATATGTTCACCGTTGGCAGTGACAAGGAAAGTGGCTGCATTGGTGGTAAGTCATGCCGGTCGGTGGAGCTCGAAGCGACGTTCCTGGCAGTTTCCAGGTGTGCACTGTGCAGTGCTCCGGCGACCGCAGAAAGATTATATCACATACCTCAGCAGTAGCGAAAAAAGAAGACCAACTGCACACCACCACCTACCCCATATAATCGCATATAAGCCGACCCTTAAAAAACAGCCCCAAAATGAGGAATTTTGCAAAAACTCGCATGTAAGCCGACCCCCAAAATACCATGGTGTGTTGTTTGGGCTAATAACTAGAGTATCAATGTGCAATGCACTGATGAAGTTAATAATATTAAAATTGAGTTGTAGTTTGTCGGAATTAACTTTATTTAGTGCAGTCTCAATTTTTATGGCTGTATGTATGACTGAATGGTAATATCGGTGATATGGCGTGATCTGAGAAGTGGCGTCATGTCAACTCGTTTGTGCGAAATCAGATTCATGCGCGTATAAGCCGACCCCCTAATTTGATACATTTTTTTGGGTTTTAAAGTCGGCTTATATGCGAGTATATACGGACGTGGGTATTGCTGCTTACAACTAACTTTTACTAGTAGCGATCATGCATTCACTTCGTGTGACCAGCGCAACTTCATCTACACGGCACGATTTACTTGGCCTACTTTTCGCCGATATTGAATGCTTGCAAATGCTCGAGCGCTTGATAAATATAGAAAAGCATGTTGCGACCTTGAATTGAAATATTACGCTTGAACAACAAAGGAAATCTGCGACCACGGGTGAACGAACTCTCTCACATGCTCGAAATCGCTGCAGGTATTATCAGGGGTTCCCTAACCGGGATGCGTCGGCCGAACTATACTACGTTTGTTGAAATAAACATATGCGTCGTATAAAGCTTAATCGACTGTAGTCTTTCGTGTGGGGTGGCCCGGGCATATATTTCTTTCCGCGCAATGTAACAAGAGAAGACGCGGTTTGGCATGCACGTCATAGTTAGGCACGTTTTTGATCTTTTATAATGGTGTTGGTAGAAAACAAACGCTGTTTGACATTTTTGAAAACCTGGCTGCTTTGACCGTCCCGGACTTACGGAACTTATTCGGCCTGTTTCGCATTTATTGCAGCAATTTGGCACATTTTGCTTGCGATTTGGCGTATTAGGCCCATCAGAACCTGGCAAGCCCGTTAATTTTTCTGTGGGTGCTTCCTGACTTTGCATTTTGTTGAATTGTAACATATCCAACATACCAAATGCTTGTGTACCAAATTCAAAGTGACAAAAAAACATGGCACGGTGCATGTTTACATTTTCATACCCTGCAGTTTATTGTTTCAGGCAATTTTAGGCATTTTCTATTACACAGGGTTCCCACACAATTTTCAAAACCAAATTTCATGACTTTTCCATGACTTTTTCCATGACTTTTCCGTGACCTTTGTTACACTTTTTCCATGCGTGTTTAATTGATACTTACACTTGCAAACTGGTAACAGTCTTATTAAAAATAGCTGATGTTGCGTTAATGGGATC
>JGI24021J15306_10011518_pt1 | contig 10981 bp, 5 predicted proteins | sample Ectturendosymbi1_FD_15306 | JGI IMG/M metagenome (IMG submission 15306)
CTGGCAATTGAAGTCGCCAACGTACAGGCTGGGGTGTAAGAACGTCGGGATGGTTGTTAGAGTGAGTCGCGAGTGTTGAAGTTTGTAGACGATCTTGTATCCTGCGACGTCTGCGCACAACTACCCAGTCTCTGATTGCTTTGGAGACTGATCGACCAGTGACCATTCCAACCGCTCGTGGACAAACGTGGCAAGGCCGTGATTCCTGCTCAGGATTGACCCAGCTAGTTAGAAGTTGGGAATCACTAGCTTATCTGCAGTTGTGCAGTGGGTCTCCTAAAGAACGATGATGAAAGCCTTGTTTTTATAGGCTAGCTGCTCAATGACAGAGATCTTGTCTGCAGTAAGCCCCTCAGTGATCAGCTGGAGTATGTTGGGTCATAGGTCTTCGGCAGCATTTCTGCTGCCGCACCCTGAGAAGGGCGTTTGATGACCCACCCCATGCTGAACACATCCAGTATGGGTAGCAGCGGTTGCTCTCAAGTTGACAGATTTAGTAAGCATTTCGAGAAATGCCGCAACTGGGAGGGCCACGTGGAGGCATCTGTCTTCCTCCCCGGCCAAGGTTAGCAATGGTGAAAGTTTTAGTTTTTCTTGGTCTTTTTGGCCAAGGTGACCAACGGTGAAAGTGTTTGTTCTTTAGCCTTTTTGGCCAAGGTTTCCAACAGTGAAGTTTTAGGTTTTCTTGGCCATTTTTGGTCAAGGTTACCAATGGTGAAAGTTCTGGTTTGTCTTTTGGAGATTTTTGGCCAAGGTTACCAATGGTGAATTTTTTTGTTTCTTTAGCTTTTTCGGCCAAGGTTACCAGCGGTTAAAGTTTTAGTTTTTCTTGGTCTTTTTGGCCAAGGTTACCAATGGTGAAAAGTAACCTTTTCTCTGCCACACCCCTTTTTTGTTGCAAGCTTCCTGGCAGTAACTAAGTTGTAAAAATAAATGTATTTGTTGGTAAAGTTATTGATCAAACTTTCCATGTTGTAGAGCTCAAAAGAGCTCGCACTGTTATCAAAATTTATTGACACACTTCTGGGGAGGCATGCCCCCTGGTTAAGAACTACTGTTCTACTTTGTCCAAATGCTTGCTATCTGACATATCTGGTAGCTTGAAGCCAGTATGGTGATTGCTAGAACTGTGGTTTATGTGAAATGCTTGTAGATGTTCTAAAAATCCCATGGTCCTGATACAAAAAGTTCTGAAATTCTTCAGTGTTGAGCAAACCAATGGTCATCAATTGCAACAAAAAGTTGCCACGGGGCCATACACAGGATGCTATCTTAAACATGCACACTGTGTGTGTGACAATCATCTGCATCAGCCATGGAACATTTCCCACATTTGAGGCCATTATTCTTCTGATTGTTTGTACTGTGTAATGAAGTTGTGAATAGGTTTGTCTGAAAGTTGTCATGTACTATTCCTTGAGATTGGACAGTGACCTTAAGAGCACAACAAAAGTTTTGTATTGACACTAGAATCTCATTTTTGTTCTGTAAGGCCAATTAGTTAGGAAAATTGCCATCTAATCATTTGAATCTGCAAATTCACTGTTTGAACCTGCAGTGTTGATTTTAGCATTTTGGCCAAAGGTGGTAACTCTTGGTTTCTGGCCATCCACATGGGGCAGTTGCATAGTCTAAATGGCACCGCAGCTTTCATTTGCACAGAGCACTTTGTACTTCTTTGAAGTGAAAGATGTGATTAAGATATACAATTCTACAATGAAAAGACTGTTTCTACGCAAATATACAGTTTATGCAATGAAACGTAATGCAATTAACCTGAACATATATGTTTTTCATGTATGAATGGCTTTGGTTTGGGATTATAGAATCCTATGCAATAAAGCACTTTGTGCATTAACTGAAACAATTCACTGGAGTCAACTATATTGATAGTTTTTCCAATTGGAACGAAGATACACCTATGCGTGAATTGACATATTGGATTTGCACTTTAGCTGATAAGAATGATTCATGATGTTACTCAAATTTAATGAGCTGTCCAAGTTAAATAGGATTTCATCATCTTGGTAAGTTTGCTAATGTTAACTGGCATTATTAATTTTCATGCTTTTAGATTGTTGGCCTTGATGAAGAAAGGTCAGAGTTTAGAGCACGCAGCATATTTGATCATCCATACCCTTGCACAAAAATCATGTGGATACCAGATAGTAAAGGAATTTATCCAGATCTACTGGCAACCAGTGGTGACTATCTGCGTATATGGCGAGTGGTAAGTTTGAAGGCTTCGATGTAATAGTCTAATTGTCAAGTCCATAATTTTGACATAAAGATTGCAGCTGCAGAAAAGTTATTGTGATTATTAACTTAACACCTTCGGTGCCGGTGTATGAAATATTTGTACTTAAAAATCACACATTGAGCACCATATTTTTGCACTATTTTCCTGTCGCTTTGCAACTCCATAACTTGCCAGACGATTGTTCTAGAGAGCTGTTCAAATGCTCAAAAGATGCAGCAAGTCTTCTAGATTGCAATGAATAACAAATTAGAGAGTTTTGGATTCAGGATTTTTTGTGGGTGACATCATAAGTGGTGTAGATTTTAGGCCATTTTGGTTCAGGCTACCTGGCTGTGGTCCCCAACCACTAGATGGAATTTTTTGACTTGAGTTTTTATTGGAAACTAGGTTAGAATCTGAGTCTTTTCAGTCTTTGCCAGTCTTTAGCGTTTCTGGTTCAGAAGTTTTGGTCTAAAATCAACCAAAAATTGATAATTAATTAATTCCCTTGGGGATTAATTGATTATTTTGTTGTATTAAAGCCTTAACTTTTCAGCAAAATTCCGCTGATATATAGTGGCAATATTTGCTTATAAAAGTCGCTACGTTATTCTGCACGGAGTGTTCAGAAACCCAAGTTGCCGCTTTGTCTCTGATTGCTTAACACATTATCTGGCATCCTATGGGCTGGCTGCCCTCTGACTGCACCAAGTAGTGCAGTAATATACAGACTATTGTGCAAGTGTCCCGATAAAGCACTCAATGACATAATATTCCTTTGTAGGTGTTTGCAACTCCATAACTCGCCAGGCAATTGAGCTAGAGAGTTGTTCAAACCCTCAAAAGATGCGGCAAGTCTTCTAGTTCGGATCTGAAAAAAACTGTGGAAGTTTTTGATTTTGGGTTTCTTGTGAGTGATGTCATAAGTGGAGTTTAGGCATTTTTAGCTGAAGTCATCTGCCCTGAGCCCCAACTACAAGAGCCAATTTTTGAAACTAGGCTATAATATGAGTCTTTAGAGCCCTTGGTTAGGTTTCAAATGTTTCTGGTTCAAAAGTGATGGCCAAACAAGAAAATTTGGAGAAAATAAACCAAGCTTGGGTAAAGAGATTTTTAGAATACAATTCTTTTGAATGTGCATAAAATTGCTACAACCTACATTACAGTCTGCTGATACCAAAACAATAGCAGTTTTAATCCAGATTGTTTTGTGGTTGTTACAGAACATTAGTTGGCTTTTTACCACAGGGTAGTCACAGACACTCGATGATAATTGTTGAAGCTGATTTTTGCATCCTTTCGAACCAGGTTTTTTTTTTACTGAGACATTTTGGTCAATGAAACATTTTAGTCATTTGTCTAAAATGCTGCATTTTCACTTAGAGCCAACATGGATACAATGTTGCAGAAGTGGAAAGGACATTAAAAAAAAGCTGTGAAAGAGACAGTACCATAGTTAATTCACAACACCACACAGTTTGAACAACATGGCCAATAATATGAGGTCGGGGTCATATTGACTCCCTTGCTACCACTGCAGGGTTAAACAATGCTTGTGGGGTGAATTTGACTACAGTGCTATTGATTTGTAATTTTTGTCTGAACTGCCTTGTGCATGAAACTTAACCTATGCTCTTCATAAACTGTTGGGTTTGTTGCATACGCATGGTTTGATATGAGCTCATCCACAAAACATCACTTCTTATTGTTTGAAGGTTAGTGACAATGAAACACGACTTGAATGTTTATTGAACAACAATAAAAACTCAGACTTCTGTGCTCCGTTGACTGCATTTGATTGGAATGAGGTGGAGCCGAACCTGTTGGGTAAGTATTTCACTGCAACCAAAAGTGGGGAACCTATTTAATTTCACAGGCAGCATAAATCACAGAATGTCACGGTCATCTTGCAAAAATTTCATATTTTGTCTTATTCGTACATGTGTTCTTTTGCTTTGAAACAAACACAAATCCAACATACCTAGTTTACTTCAACATGCAAATCAAACAGAATTTGGGTAAAGAAGTTTCTGACTTGGGTCACATCAGATCGGTGGTTCTTAACCTTTTTGGTATTGTTGCCTCTGAGAAGAACCTGATGGATTTCAATCACCCCTTTTCAAAAAGTAGCAAATTATTTCTTACAATTAATTAATAATAAAACACAAATGACGTCTTAATTTGTATTCAGATGTCAATTAAAAATGTAATCAATGGGAAGGCTGATACTGTCTTTGCTATCAAGCGGCCAAACCTTATCATTAACACTTGTAAAACCAAACTTTAGAAAAGATTCTTTGAAGCTATATTTTTGGAGGCATCTAACAGTATTTAGCTTACACTAGACTACACTACAGCCTGCATTGCTCGCAACTACTATTAACTAGACTACAATCTACCATACATAAAAGGCCTGGTACTATTATATCAAAAAGACATGGTGTTGTACATGAAGCAAAACAACATAATGAATGTGCATGAAACTCTACATTGTACAAAGTTGAAAATATTTTATTACGACGTAACCAAAAAACAATGATGTATATTACCTCCCAAAAGTGCCAAATTATCCCTTTGGGAGAAATTACCCACAGGTTAAGAACCACTGTGTTATATATATGTGTGCTCCAGGGGTTACAGGTTTCTCACCTCTGCTTTAAATGGCTTGCTTGTGAATCCAGGCCAGGTTGTTGCACCATATGCAATGTAAAAAATTGCTAAAGCCTGAGTGATTTTGAACAGAGTGAAACTTGAAATTCATGCAGAGTTTTACAAGAGACAATAATTTCACAATCAATTATGTAAATAAAATCATATATGGTTCATTCAGATATTTTGTTGCCTTGCAAAATCATAATCAAAAATGTTTTTGTATCTCATGTGGTCTAATGCTATTTTATGTGGATCTTCATAAATTATCCAGATGCACAAAAATTGTTTTCTTGGTATTTTTACTTTTAAGGGTCTTCTTGATTTCTGCCTTATGGATGGAGAGCTTGATTACATCAATTAATATAATTAAAATAATTGACTTAGAGCTTCATTTTCTGTAAACAGGATGGCTTTGTTGCCAGGAATTCTTTGCTTGGGTGTATCCAACAACAGATAGCCATTGGTCCTGCTACACTGCAGGGATCTATTTTTCCACAGTTGCTGCTAAACACCATGCTCGGTCTAAAGCAAGTCTGGTTCAGGTTCAGTCTTTACTGAGTTGGTTTAAAATGACAAAGCGCCATGTGCAAAAACTTACTCAAGGCCATCTGCTGTTCCCTTCCTCAGTTTTCAGTGAAGGCTTATCTTGATGATGACGTTTCTCTATTTATTGTAAAAAAGCGATATCCGGCTTGGAAAACAACAAAGCAGCTGAGTCTGATGGACTTCCCCCAGAGACCGTCAAATGTAGTTGATATGTATTGGCCATTTTGCTGCAAAATGCAGGGTGCCAGAGCTGGACACTGCCTGGAGCTGGAGCTCAGATTGAAAATCAGGAGCCAGAGCCGGAGCTCAGTTTAAAATTTAGGACTGGAGCTGGAGCTATGGCCATTTGAGATTTTCACAGTTCTTGACGAAAGCCCAAAATGCAACATGCAGTACATTTATAGGACAATGGGGTTGATCATAAATACGTACTCGTAAGTATACAATACAAGAAGTTTGTAAGGAGGGAAGATTCATAAAATTTAATACCACTAGACAGGCCATATAGTTACTACAAATTTGTAAGAAGGCGGTGGGCTGGATGATTGTGCTTGGCTTGTTGTAGGTTGCCGACCCCTGTCTTAGGTGCTATATGTCCAGGTGGAGATTGTTATATGTTGCAGTTGTCTGGGTTGGTGATTTTTCTAGGTGACAGTTGTCAAGGTGGTGAATGTCCTGTGTGACAGTTGTCAAGGTGGTGAATGTCCTGTGTGACAGTTGTCAAGGTGGTGAATGTCCTGTGTGACAGTTGTCAGGGTGGTGAATGTCCTAGGTCAGGGGTCGGCAACCTTTCCCTAGATGCGGGGGAAAAACAAGCACTGCAAGGTATGGTGGGCCGTACTAATTTTCACTGCAAGGTATGGTGGGCCGTACTAATTTTCACTGCAAGGTATGGTGGGCCGCACTAATTTTCACTGCAAGGTATGGTGGGCCTCACTAATTTTCACTGCAAGGTATGGTGGGCCGCACTAATTTTCACTGCAAGGTATGGTGGGCCGCACTAATTTTCACTGCAAGGTATGGTGGGCCGCACTAATTTTCCACCAACAATTCTGTTCCCTTTGCTGTTTATGATGTTGATAAAACTTGCAAATTTTTGGAATTTTAATCAGATAACTCCTGATTTTCACAGTTCTTAATGAAAGCCCAAAATGAGACATACAGTACGTTTATAGCAATGTGGTTGATCATAAATACTCATAAGTATACAATACAAAAAGTTTGCAAGGAGGGCAGATTCATAAAATATANTGCCACTAGACANGCCATATAGTTAATACAATTTGTAAACAAGCTGTGGGCCGGATGATTTTGCTTGGCGGGTCGTAGGTTGNCGATCCCTGACTCAGTNTCCAGATGGCTATAGTCTGGATACCTGAAGCAGCACAGGCTGTTCTTCAAGTCTTTGGCATGACCCCAGTAGGAATTGAACCCAACCCGCCAACTTTAGTGGTACAGCTTGTATGTGCTCAATGCATCATACCACTTAGCCAGTTTCAAAACCACAATTCCACTGGAAATTTATTTTGTTCGAATCATGTTAGCTAAGCCAAAAAACGACTGTTTTCATCATAAAAAGCATTTCTTTCACAGCATTCACCATTATTTCATTTCAATTTTTGGTTTTATATTGTTGTTTGTAAGAAAGTCTATGGCACAAAAAATGTTCAAAAGCATTTTTTCTGTGATTAGAAAAAAGTCGTATCTCTCGTTTGTCTCAATACTGTTGATTTTCACATGTCTTTGACAGACTACTGCATCATAGAAGGTTGCCATGGGCTGCAGTCACGTGTACTGTCATTCACAGAAGATTATTGTACGAAATTTGGTTTGCTGTGCAGGTACCAGCAGCATTGACACTACTTGCACGATATGGGGTCTCGAAACTGGCCAAGTACTAGGAAGAGTGAATGTGGTGTCTGGTCATGTGAAAACCCAGCTAATTGCCCATGATAAAGAGGTAAAGAAAAAAGTTATTTGGTTTGTGTTTTCAGTTACTGCATTCTTCGGGAAGGTAAGTCCGTTGGTGTTCAGCTTTCCAGCAGGTTTGTCAATCGAGTAGAACCACTGGTTACTTTATCAACAAAGCTGTTCAGTTTTCCTATTCATTTACAACTGCAAATCATCATGCATTTTTCAGCAGGTTTATCGATTTTAAATAGGACCAAGTTTTGTGGTTTCCTTGTTCGTTTAAATAAAATAGATCAGATGAATGCGTGAAGCTCCTATGACTCCTATGAAGTTTATTTTGTAATCATTTATTTGAACCAGTTGACCTTGTCCAAACCAGCTATTACTAATATGAGAACGTACATCACATATTGTTATGTTCTTCCCTGCAAATCCCACTAAAACGCTCTACATGGAAAACCAGGGTTTAATTCACTAAAGACTCTTCCACCATTAGAAAGTGTCTTGCACGAAAAGATACATATGAACAGAAGAGCAATAACAATAGGTGATGTACAAATAAAACCCTTAACAACCTATCTTATCGATTGCTTCCCATAACAGGCATGCTTCGCAAAAAGAACACTTTACTGTATTGCAATGANGAAGTTGTGAGCACAACACAACAGCCGCAGGGCGAAACAGAGGTGCAGGATTGCAAAACCGCTGGCGCCACAACGTGACAGGGTACTAACAGATTCATCACAACTATCAATGAACTGTAAACAACTAAGCAAGAAACCAGAATCGAACCATCCGTACAGTTACGACAACGCTGTTGCAGAAACATCAAATCTGACTCCGGTCAAATTACGCACCGTGCCTTTTTGTCGGCGCAAACTTATAACCTTTGGCCTGTTACTATCAATCGAAGTAAATTTTGCTTAAAATCTTGCACACAACAGGGCTTGTTATTGGTCGAAATACGCATGCTTATCACTTTCTGGTGTTAAATAGCCCTCGATTCAATCCTCTCCTGCAAGGCAAATGTTCAGATTACTAACCTATCATAAATTTTGCATCGCACGTACAAGCTATAAATATCAACAAATCTAAAATAAGGTCTACGTGGACGGAACATGTCATCTGCAATTCACTACATGAATTACTCTGTCGGCATTAGCTTTGCAATTATTGTTAAAACGAACCGCGTTACACAACTAACTCCACCTAGCTATCTGAACGGCAAGCTGTGCAATGTTAAAACTTTAGTCATAAGCATTAAACGTATTTTACTTTTGTGCAGTATAAAATACGAGAAGACCATCTGGGCAACCTATGATAAACTTTGCGCAAAACCTTCCCTGCACTGATTACAGTGATGAAGTACAAGTCGCAGTTTTGTGCTCCCACAACTCGGCATGTAAGAAATTTTAGGTTAAACACTCGAAACAATGAATGCTGAGGCTTTGCGTTCAAACGCGTTTATTACATCACAACCGAATAAAAATGACCAGACAATGTAATTCCGGGTCAAACAGGAAAGCGTGATAATCTCTGTTGCTCCTGTATTTTTCCTGCAAACTGCGACGGTATCGCTGTAACCCGATTTCAGAAACAGTATGAAAAAAATAACAAGCGACTGAACAGAAAAGGCGTCGGCGGAAAAAGCAACTGTGTTCTAGTGCTTCCATTTACAGTTTAGGCGGGTTGAAACCTAGTTTGGGGATTTTAAGTCTTCCAAACCTCGCCGTGGTGACATATTTGGTGATATAAACTCTCACATGTATCTCGCAACACTGGTTCCTGGGGTTATGCTAGAGATTTTGCAGCAGGTTGCAAGTTTCTTCTGAGCTGATCTAGCTCAATTTTGGGGTGGGTGTTTTGGGGGTGGCTGGCAGGGTGTCCCACCACTTAAAATGTCTGGCATTGGTCATTTCTGGTTCCTAGGATTATGCTGGACATCTTGCAACATATTTCAAGTGGTTACCTTTCCAGCTGATCTAGCTCAATTGGGGGGCACCGTTAAGCACCCCCCATGGCCACACCCACCAGCTGTGACACGGCAGACCACCAGTTCCTTGTACAGGAAACCGCACCAGATGATGTGATACCATTAGCAATTGGTTACCTTTCCAGTTAACCTGGACCCTCTGTGCTCTCAGTCTATGTGTAGACAATGGAGAGAGGAAGTAAGAAGTTACAAGCATATATGAATACCATAGTTAGCATCTGGGTTTCTTTTTTCACTGAGACATTTCGGTCATTATTCCCACAATAGTATTAAAACTCACCGTAACAGTATTCAGTAGCCTACCTTTTCAGATATTATGACCGAACTGACTTAATTTTTTTCGGTCATTTCAAAAAAATTTCAGTCTACGACCAAAAAATAAACCCAGGTGCCTTCGTAGCAAATATAGTGTTTTCCTCTTGCAGCAGCTTCTGTGGAATATGCTTGTAGCAGTAGTGCGTATTTTTTCGTGCGAAATTTCAGAATCTTGGTGATGCTGAAAAGTAAGTTAATTGATTCTAAGTCACTGCGATACGCTTCAGCCAGACATTGCCTATTAACAATCGTAAGCTGATAAATAACAGATTCAAAGGGTACAGGGAACACTAGACATTGCCTATTAACAATCGTAAGCTGATAAATAACAGATTCAAAGGGTACAGGGAACACTGGTGTAAGAATGAGGCACTACAAATTTGTATTTTTATAACTTGAATACAGGGAAGTCAACCTCTTTGTGCTTGTGGTTTTGGAACGGAAAAAGTAGTGCTTTTGATTTTGATCTTTGTATTAGTTTTCGTCATGAACTGAAATGATCAAGTAAATGTTTTGAATCTTCACTCAGGTGTTATGCTTTTTGTATGAAAGGTATATGACATCGCGTTCAGTCGTGCCGGCGGCGGCCGAGATATGTTCGCTTCTGTTGGCGCTGATGGCTCTGTCAGAATGTTCGACCTGAGACATCTGGAACATTCAACAATTATATATGAGGTTAGGAGGCGTTGTTTGTTTGTAAACTATATAGATAAAAATACGTTATTTCGTGCATTGCTGTCCAATCCAGTAACAACAAGGTTTCTTTCAGGAACTCATAGAATATTCAGTCTGTTCAAAGACCTATCCTGATCAGTAGCTCTCATAGTTCCTCTAATCCAGTGCAGTATTTTGGTTCCTTGTTATATTTCAAGACGCTTTTTCATTCATTAATTTATTGACACTTTTGTATGCATTTATGCACTAGCTTGATTGCGTCACGATGAGCTTATCAAAGTAACGAATCATAACAAGCACAATTTGAAGATATTGCAGGATTCCAATAACATATATACAGCAGTAAAAACAACATTGAAAGCACAATTATAGAAAAACCAAATGTGGGAACAAGCGCAAAAAATCATTTTGTCCCATAAATCCAAAGGTCAGATTTGGCAAAACATTACAAACACTTTGAAGAAGTGCTTCCTTCTTCTTTGTTTGAGCGAGTTCTTCTTTTATCCACTGCTTGGCCGCGCTAGATTTCAGGGCAGGTGTTGAGCAGCCATTAAGTTGTCTCATCGTCCAGAACCGTCAGGCCATGCAGTCCATGGGGAGGTCGATGGATTGGACATTGGAGGACAACATGGTCGACGGTTTGTTCTGCG
>JGI24021J15306_10011519_pt1 | contig 10981 bp, 7 predicted proteins | sample Ectturendosymbi1_FD_15306 | JGI IMG/M metagenome (IMG submission 15306)
CGGCCCTGTTTCTTTTTTAAGTCCTCGTTTGGCCCTTGTTTTGAGTTTGAGGCCCGTGGTCTATGGCCTATTTGCGTAATAAAAAAGACTTTGACACTGGACTGCTTCTCAGCCAAAGTTTGAGCTGCAAGGCATATAAAAAGTACATTGCCACTATTTACTTTAAAACTGTACAAGAATATGCGATGTCCATTTAAGGTTACGGCTGATGCTACAGACAAAAGTAATACTGTATTTGTAGCACGGTAGGGTTAACAGAGAGGAATTTTTGTGATGGTATTGAAATGAAGTTTACATCACCATTAGGTGATATACAGCAAGCTGGTGCGCCAGAAACAATTGCGAAAAGCGTTACTCCTTGTTTTACTTTCAGTTAGTGATTACAAGCACTTAGATGCAAGTTTGTATTTCATTATCACCAACTTGCACACGGAGCTTAAACCTCAGGTAAATGCCAGATATGACATGAATTCTCTAGCATTTACAATGCTATAGGCACACACGCTCGTAACTGAAGCGCCTCCCTCGAAAACTTTTCGTCCCCCGCTCTGGAAAAATGTGTTGAACATATTTTAAAAAAAACTATTGGACATAGTTTGAAACATTTGACCTCCTCTCAGAAAACTCTTCGCCCCCCTGGTGTCCCAAGCTGGTTATGGGCCTGTATACACAACAATGAACGTCGAAACGGGAGGGGTAGAAGGGGGCCTTGGAAAAATTTGACATTTTCCTATCAAATTTTTAGCAAAAGGGTTGTTTTCTGAGTTTCGAGTGGAAAAAAAATTCATCATTTTTGCCCCCCCTAGAAAAATACTTCGCTTCACTTGAAAAAACTACTATTGCCCACCCTGGATAACATTTTTCGACCCTCATGTACACAACGTTTGATTAATCATGGACAATTGGTAAAACAAAGTGCTTTGATCAGATTCGACTAAAGGCTGATGTAACAGGTTCTGTAAGAAGTGTCGTTGATTTGCACTGAAGTATTTCTTTGACTTACGCATCAAAATCTTGATTACCGCGAAAATTTTTTGTGCAACGTTCGGAATTGGGGGGACCTTGCCCCTGGCTTCGTGCCTAGTCATGGACAGTCCTACAGTACTCCTGTAAATTCCCCTTAGAGCATGAGCGTAGGAAGTGGGAGGCAAGAGGGGCTTGCCCCCTGGATTTTGAAATTTGGCATTTTCTATTACATTTTAGCAAGAAAGGTCGTTTCCTTAGTTTCTAGAAGGAAAAATGAAATTTCATCACTTTTGACGCCCCCTGGCAAAATTTTTATGGTTACCTGTGGAAAAATCCGCTAATGGCCCCCCCTGGAAAAAATCCTTCCGATGCCCATGCCTTAGAGAAGGGGTAAGAGCTTCGCTGACATCACGTACAGTTTCGAAGGTATCAGGTACAAAAGACGATGATATGTTCTTCAATGGTTTTAGTTCAGATACAAGGGCATTGATATCTATGTTAAGATGGTGTTGAAACGCTTGAAATTACATCAAATTGCACCAATTTCTCGATGGTGTGGCACGAAATTTTTCCTACACACGAGGTTGCACAATTACACCATTTTACAAAAATGGTGTAGTATTACACAATCTGGCAACAATGTTCGATAACACCAATGCGGCAAGCAAGCCGACCAGAGTGACCAGATTGTGCACGGTGTATTCTGCCAAACATTTACAAAATCTTGCCAAATTGCAAATAATATATTACAAATCATGGCCGCAACCAACTGATATTTTCGGGGGGGTAAAGTCATGTAACTTGTTGCTGTACCTAACAAATACATACGTTTGTGAAAATTTCAGGGGGGGCAATTGCCTGATTACCCCCCTCTGGTTGCGGGTCTGTTACAAATAATATTGCCGAAATAAGGCCAAATATCTGCACATTTTTTCATCAAGCGATTTACCCAACAATGGAACCAATACTAATTGTGTTACTTAAACTTATTTTGGTAAAATTAGAAATTTAAAAGTGGGGGCCTAGGTCCATGCGCCCTCCCCGGTTCCACCACCTACGTGCAACTGTGAAATTCGTAGAACCCTGAATATTGAGCCACTTCTCGGAATCGAGGTATCTCGGCTATGTTACAAATGTATGAAGAAACTAAATATACTACCAAAGTGAAGCCTGTGCGAAAACTGCGGTTTAAGCATAACTTATTCGAGATTTAAGTCAAATACCAAATACTTCAATGTTGGACATGATTTCTCCCCTAGTTATTTAAGTAAATATATTCTCCCTGCCGCAATTCTTATCGTGTGCATGAGAGTAATATATTTCAACAATAAAAATTTTCATTAGTTTGCAGGACCTCTGGCTGCAACCAAATCACACTCCTCAAGCCACCAGTCAAGGGTCAAGGGCGTTTGATATTCATACTACAACTCTAGGGCACACTGTCAGAAAGCAAGCATATGACCCCTACGTGCCAATGCCACATGATGTCTTTTTCTATAGCTCTGCAGGTAAAGTGATGGCAGTTCCCTGGTGTTTCAATCATCAAAATGAAATTGACAGTAACTACACGCTTACTGTTGAAAAACAATCACAACCTGTACTGATCAACTCTATAAGGGTACATGCACATTTTCGAACTGCTTGCAGCAGTAATGTAACTGTTAACAGTGATGTGTTTTTGGTAACACGTCAACCGCTTTTGCAAAGCACCAATTGTTACAAGATGTTAGTAATGCTAGCAGGTATGCAGGAGAGCGGGGGCATTGCACCCCCTGCCCTTTCAAAAGCTAGAAAATGCAGAATGGTTTTGGCGGTCGTGATTAAACGTAATGCGGCCGGCAATTACAAAAAGCTTGTGCACTCCTGCCCTGTGAGAAAAATTCGTATACCCCTGGCCTACAGAAATGCTGATAATCGCAAACGCTGTTTTCATACAGCACACACGAAAGTAAACAAAATCATTCCCTTGCATTTTTTCATTAATATCAAAAACCTTCCTTAAGGTAATTCGCGTTTGTCCACCTGTGTAAGAAGAAAGAACAAAGCAGGGATCAGGGACCCATGAACATGAAATGAAAATCAAATTTAAGAATTTGAAAATTTGAGGGAAAACCCTCAAGACCTAATCTTGCACACCAAAAACGGGCATATGAAGCAGTAATCAGAATTTTGTTTCGGTTTTGTATTTCTTATAGGTGAAATAGCAAGCGACTGGTATTGCAACAATTCCCTTCACGTAAGTTTTTACCTCCGCAACGCGCCAAATGAACGAGTATTTTCATTTCATGCTGACAAAAGCTAACTCTTTCATGTGCACGGGCTTTTCCAGTATTACAAATGTCAAACTTGAACCCTGCATTTAAAAAATAATAGAAGCACAATGATGTCAGAATCGGTGTTCGTTCGTTGTAACCACAAAAATGTAACTCATTGTGTAGACTTTTTCATTAAAATAACGAAAGACACCACACACAGTGCAAGCTACCAGTGCACACACATAAAAAGGCATGAAAAAAGCAATAAAATACACGAATACACGATAAGCTTGAAAACAACAGGTACACATAAACCTCTCCAAAATCACCTGTTCATTGGTCTATCAACTCCGTTCAAAAAGTATGACAGAAGCCATTTCCAAAATGTTGCTTTGCCACTTGCTTTTCTGATAATTTGAAATTGTTTGTTTGCTGCTGGAAGCTTATATAGTTGTATTCTTTAAACCTTACGCAATAAACATTCCCGTGTCCATCTACTGTAGAAGTACGGAAGATTTTACTGCGGTGGTTTGCAGCAATATGGCTTACAAGCACTAACACCGGCTAATGTAAGTCAGGAAAGATACGATGGCAACTAGTTGATAGAAAGAACCGAAAACTGATTTTCATTTAACACGCCGTTACTCGACAAAAACACCAACATCATTGCGAAGCTATTTGTGATCTCTGTGGAATCGATAGTAAAAGCTGCCGCACAAGAAACAGCGAATATTGCTTAGTACTGATTACAAAGAAGATGACGGCATATTGTCCCAAGAAGTTGGAAAACCGTGTTCCGTTGTGTTTCCTTGCTGTCTCTGATCTGGAACGTTGGAGTTCGAATTAATGCTCCAGCCATACGGTGGAGGACTTTGCTCGTGTGCTTGTGTCTCGACCCGCCTGCTTTCAACCACAAGACGTCCGTCGCACTCACGATGATTGGATGAACTGGACGGTGAGTTCACCTCAACAACGCAATCCAAATCCTTTGTAGTAAGCCTTGTCATCGTTTCATCACTTTCAGCTGTGGCATACTTGTACTTCTGTCTGCAATCATCGGAGCTTGTACCAGTGAACGATCTATTATCAAAAAAAGAACTGTAAAGCAGATTTTTTTCTTGCGATTTTAATATTGATGTTTTAAAACTGCCAAAAGTGCACCATGCATGCGAACAGGTTTGAACTAAAATCATAACATTACCGAAGCGTATCAACCCGCGAAGGCTCATCGTCAGGATTTCTCTGTGAGGGTAAAATATCACTTTCCATAACTTAAATAATTTTTATGAGTATAATATGGGTACGAAAGGAACATTACGGCCTGAATCCACCACTCCCTCGTTGTTGACGCGCCCGTCCGCAAGTAAACATTTCAACGCTGATATTTCCAACCCTTGCGATCATCACTAACGTATACTTAAAAGATCTCTTTTGTTGAGTGAAACTTACAACAAAATTTTGCAAAAATATTCTTGAAAATCGTGTCTCTGATAACATGAAAAAACATGCATGTAAAGTGAATCAGTCGCGCTTACCTCGCGCTAATAAATCTTCTGGAGTAGCGTTTTTTCTTGCAAAGAAACTTAAAAATCTTAGAAGTTATATTTCAAAAACGAAAGCGATCAATGATGTAAAATGAATACTCGTTCGGTTTAGATAAGGTTTTGTTTACACATGTCCTCCTATAGTTGTTCACAAGAATGTTGATGCGACATTAACTATCATTGATTAGTAAGCTAGCTTATAATCTCCGCAAGTCCTCTTTTTGCCGTAGAGACTAAAAAGAGGTCCTATACGTTAGCAATTAAATCAGAAACACTGATATAGCTATGTACGCATTTCAGCAAATGATATAAACTATTCCCTTAGAGCAGTGGTTCCCAAACTGGGCGGAACCGCCCCTGGAAGGCGGTGAGAAACTCTAGCGGGGCGGTGAAGCAGAAATGGGCGGTTGGGAGGCGATAGGAGACCCAGTTAGTAATTACATTTCTGTTGTCTTACTAACTTTGAGTGACCAAATCTCATGAAAAACAGTACGATCAACAAACATGTATGCATGTAATTTGTAAACAAAAATTTAGCGTTTTACTAAATTAAGTTTTATAGTGAAATGCACGAAAAAACTGTGTTGATATGTGTGCTAGGCATGATAAGGGAGCGATAGAAAATTGTTTGTCAGAAAAGGGGGCGCTAGCCAAAAAAGATTGGGAAACACTGCCTTATAGCCTATAATACGTTTTCAAAATATGACAAGAGATGTTGGTTAAGTTTTTCAGTTTGGCTGCCCACTCTCTGTTCAGAAATTGTCTCCCAGCTCCGACGCAAGACTAATGAAGATCTTATTTTATTCAGCAGGTTCAGTAAAACAACAGAAAAACTACAGTAGAATTTGCCTAATTCGTCACCTCAAGGGGATTAGAAAAAAGTGACGAAATAGGCGAAGTGACGAATTATGCAAGCAGGTGAAAACTCCTATCATAGCAGCTTGTATACTTTATCATAGTAATATACATAGTGCTTTTATTTGCAGTAAAATACAACTTTATGACGTCATGGTTGTTTACTAAATTATACTCTTTAAATGCTCTACTCTATCTAGACTCCTGCATTTAATCTAGCACGTTTGAAATCTTTAATAAACTTTAAAGACTTTCTGCGTTCTCTCAATGGGGAGTCGGGTCGCGCTTCGCACCCCGTGTATAAATTCGATAAACAAATTGCGAGGTGCAACAATTCCCACACGTGTTAACTGCTTAAACATCACAACCGAAACTACAAATGACGGATTAGCCGAACAAAACGCTTCTCAGGGACAGAAAGAGGTGACGAATTGAGCGAATTAGATGAACAGAAATGTAGACAAAAGATAGGAATTCTGCCGGGACCGACGAAAAAGTGACGAATTAAGCGAATTGACGAATGAAACGATGACGAATTAGACAAACTCTACTGTACCAACATTAGCTAAGACTTACCTCCTATTTTTGACCAAATACATTGCAATCATCACAATAAGAGCAAGGCCCATCAATGCCATGGTCACGCCGAAGGGGATTAGCCAGACTTCCGTTTCCATGCCATTTTTCAAATGGTCTGAAGTTATCTTTTTCTGCGTTGCTCTATCCATAGATGTTTCGTGTAATTCTACTTTGATGGAACTAATTACAACAGCTGCCTTAATCTACTTAGAGTTTGTTGGAATTCAACTAAAAAATAAACATCAACTGTAACACAAAGGTTTTCAACTGAGATAACGCGGCATCTCAACTGCCACAATAAGTTTTGATGGATGATGTCAAAACGAACAAAGATCTGAGTCGGTCAGGCAAAGTGAACTAGGTTGAGTCTATTTCGCACAACATTCACAGCTTCTACCTAAAATTTCCCGGGTCAAAAATGTTATTTTTAAAAACATTATTGTCCAGCTTCTTCCACCATATTCGGCATCATCCGAAAAAATGTCCGCGCGACTAAAAAAATCATTCAAGGATTTGGCCAACTTTCAAAAAATTTAGCCAAAACTCTTCAGTGAATTTCGAAAAATAATGTTCTACGCCGTCTTCAAAGCTGCTACTCTCAGAAATGAAAAATTTTCGTTTCCAGCAACACAAAGAATCATTTCGTGAAAACTCGTCCATTGAAAAGATAATTGAACGAAACCATTGCGTTCACACTTTTGTGGAGTTGATTGAATTGGCAGTGACCCATCACTCCAATTAATAGCGCAGTTGTACTGCATTCATGAGAACATGCTTTACATGGTTCCTTTTCAAAACGTAATTGTTCATAACAGACCGCTCGTGGGCTCGTAACAGACGCGTTGAAAACGGGCCCGTTCATAAAGGACCACGTTCATAACAGACCTGTTCATAAAAGACCATGTTCATAACATTCCAGATCACAACAGATCACGTTCATAACAGATCGGTTTGTAACAGACCACTTTCATAGCGGACCACGCTCAAACGGACTATTTCATAATAGAACACTCTCAAAAGACCACATTCTCTGCAGACCAGTACGCTACACAACACACTATTTCATAACGATGCTATACAAAGGATTGTGTTCACATGAGATGGGTGATCTTAGCACTAAAAAGAATTTTTGTATAATTGAAGACTCACGGAACGGTAGCATGTGTTGTTGGCGATTCTTTACTTAATAAAAATACAAACCACAGGTTTCTGCCGTGCTGTGAAGCAACTCCTGCTGATATTACTCTTTAACTGCAGAGATGGGGAACCTGGGCCCGCGAGCCAAATGCGGCTCGCGTGAACATTTAATATGGCCCGCATCAGAATTTTCGTTATCCTAGAGTCTAGGATAGGACCTAGACAGAACACAACATAGCCTCGAAACGAAACGCCTTGGTAAGCGGATACTTAGACAGTAAGTCAAGAGAAATATCTCTCGTTCCTCATAGTTCTCTCTACATATTTTCCTTAGGGAGACAAGGGATTAAATTTTAAGATATAAATTATTTTCGCGACCCGCCTGCGATATTGTACAATATATGTGGCCCGTGATAGTAAATAGGTTTCTTACCCCTGTTTTACGGTAACGACGCTGAAAGCACAGAAGATTGTAGACTAGAATGATAGCTTTTTGCTACGTGACATACTGTACAATGCCGTAACTAGAGGTTTGCGCCAGGGAGGAAAAACTTAGCTGAAGGGGGCCTGCTGGCCAATGTAAGGGGCCACTAGCCAACACTCAAAAAAAGTTAAGAAATGATAGTGAATCCAGCTGGGGATGTCTATACTAGCTGAATAAAAAAACATCCCGAAAAAAGCAAAAAACGACCTACTCAAAACCAAAGGTATACTAAATATCAAAATGTAAGCCAAGTGGGGGCTCGGTTTTAACCTTTAGCTTGCCAGGGGGTAGCCTCTACCCCCGTCAGTTACGCAGCTGGTAATATACTAATAAGCATAGGTATACGGGGCGGGGGGCCGTCAGCCCCCGCCGGCTTGAAAAATTTCAGGGCAAACTCTATTTTCAGGGCTAGCGCAAGTTGCTCAAAAATCCTGAATGTAAAAAGCATATTCAGTATCAGTCAATTCAGGGCACACTCTGTTTTTCATGGCAAGCGCGGAGCTGCTCAGATATCCTGAATGGCAAAAAATATATTCAATAGACTGAAAAATTTCAGGGCAAACTCTGTTTTTCAGGGCAAGTGCATGTTGCTCAAAAATCTTGAATGGTAAAAAATACATTCCATACAGTGAAAAATTTTAGGACAAACTCTGTTTTTTTAGGGCAAGCGCAAGGATTGAAATGGCCTGCAGCTTAAATATTTGCAATTGCGCATGTTTATGCAGCAGTCACATTGTGATGCTTTCTTGCATTGCATTAAAGTTTAGTACTTTATGAATTCCACTCTCCAGTTTCTAAGCGACTGTGCATAGTTTCTTTCGATCTTGCGACAGAAAATCGTATAATATTGTACGTGGAACAATCACAGTATACGAACACGATACAACACGTATAGGTACACTGGCACATGCATTTTGAGTGCGTGCTTCATTTCCCGAGGTGCAATCTTCAGCAGCAGGACGCGCGGACGTGCTGAATGCTTGGCCCCTTTGAGTGCGCGTCTTTGAGTACCTTTCTCAAACCCACAGCAACGGTAACACAGGCAGGTATGGAGAGTCAGACCCTTCGATGCGGAACCGTCGCTTTTAACCGTTGCGTTGCGCCATCGAAGTCGCGTACATATTTGCATCAGTAAACGCAATTACCGTAAAGTTTCTTGTCTGGGAGAACACAACACACAAGGAACTTCACCCCCTTGAGTTAGCAAGCAAGGTAACTACAGAATTTGCCTATAACGGCACCTCTAGGGTATTGCATAAAGAACGTCATTGCCGAATTAACGTTATAAGCGAATTGAAATGCATGCAAAAGATGCCATCGGGACCGAAAAAAATGTAACGTTATAGACGAATTGATGTTACAGACGAAGCCGTTATAAACGAATTCAACAGTATAAAACACATTCACAAGAGGTTTCAGGCTCCATTCGGATTAAACTAAGAAAGTTAGTTTCACGGCAAATTGTTTATTTCAAGGGAAAATTGTTATTTTCAGGGCAAAATTTTCCTCAGCCCCCCAGTAAAATGCCTTCCCGTAAGCCTATGCTAATAAGCAGTCCTTCGAGGTTACGGCAAATTCTACCTCCACCTGGACGACACAAACGTTAGGTACGTCGCCGGCAGCCCGGCAATCATTAATTTAGAGATGTTGCTGCGAATATTTCTGTCAAGAATGCAAATCTGCAATGAATATTTTTGACATAGTTTCACGTGAATGTGCGGCAATTTAATGAACACTGCGTTACCTTGTCATAGCTACTGTAGTTCAAGCGCTCCTCGGTTTACGACGCACTCGGTTTATAACGTTTCGAGTTCACGTATGCGTTATTATGAGCAGGGTTGCATAGTCGGAGTCCCAAGGGGTCGGAGGTTTTAGGATGGAGTCGGATTCCTAAGATCACTAGTAGTCGGATGAATAAATCCGACTCCGCCTACTAGTGATCGGATTTTTTTATCCGACTATTAGTGATCAGATTTTTTTACAACAGGCACGAGTCGGATTTTTTATCCGACTCCGGAAGTCCAAATGAATCATTTTATACATTGCACTCCTAAATTAGGAATCCCAACTCGTGCCTGTTGAAATGGCACAATTTCTTTTGAAATTTTTATGGAAACTAAAAATTCTTGCTGTGTAGTGTACCACGATTTCCATTGATTGCTAGTTGCTACAAAATTGTTGACAGCCAAACTTCATTCATGTTATGCCAAGGAGTCGAAGTCAGAAATTTTGGAAAGGTCAGAGTCGGTGTCGGAAATTTTGAAAAGGTCGGAGTTGGAGACATTTTACCTCCGACTCCGCAACCCTGATTATGGGGTACGTAAAAACGAGTTTCAGTGTACGATGTTTGTAGTGCAACATTTTAAATACTGTGTATTTACATGTCCTTCATGTTCTGTGTTTACAATGTGACTCATTCCTGTGTTAATCTAGCTACTTGTAACCTACGCAACGTTCAGAATACCATACTAATCAGGGTTACGACGAAAACCACGTTGTCAACCACACATTTTTTGAAAAGCAACATAAACCAAACAAAACCAGGAAAGCACAAGATGTTTTTAAGCCTTGATTTTGTTTCCAACTACAGTACTCATGTACTCGCGTGCGGCTTGCCGCATATGCCAGGAGCTTTCTTTTCAAAAACTGCTAAATTCACCTCGGAGGAGTTCAGAATGTTCTCCAGTGAAGACAGTTTTGCTGAAAAAAGCTTCAGTCGCGGCATTTCAGCTGATACTACTAGAACCTTTTGTTCTTTTTCCGTAACCACCTTGAGCTTTTGAGCTCCTAATGTTATGGTCGATCTAGTCATTTCCCTTGATATAGTAGGCTAGCAGTTCCTTGGACACTGCTCTTTAGTTCTGCACAGACGCTACGCTGAACAAAACCTTACGGACCACACACCAACACTTGTTTCAAACAGCTTATCGTGGGGCATGCTTCAGTGCCTAGGCAAGACGTTGAAATTGTGTGATTAGGAATCCTAACTCGTGACTGACAGTGGCGATTCTAGAATGAAAAAAGTGGGGGGGCCACTGCGGGGCCAAGGAAAAATTAGGGGGGCAACATGAATATCTACCGTGCATGGTGATTTTTCATTGTTTTGAAGATTAAGTTGCTATGATTAACCCTATCAAACCCAACATAGGCTTGTGAATATC
>JGI24021J15306_10011521_pt1 | contig 10981 bp, 3 predicted proteins | sample Ectturendosymbi1_FD_15306 | JGI IMG/M metagenome (IMG submission 15306)
AACCGTCGACCATGTTGTCCTCCAATGTCCAATCCATCGACCTTCCCATGGACTGCATGGCCTGACGGTTCTGGACGATGAGACAATCGAATGACTGCTCAACACCTGCCCATAAGGACTAGTGCGGTCATGCTGTGGTTTGAAGAACTGGGTCAAAAGATGAAGAACAAGGCCGTCAAGTCACTGTATTGCTGCTCAGATGTTTGTGTCCGTGTCGGGGGATTTCAATCACAACCGTTTACCGTTGCTGTTGGACTCCAACAAGCTTGTGTGTCATGCCAACACTACTCTCCTTAAAGTGTGTCAGGCGTTTCCACTACTGCCTGTACAAATGTGGTATGGCCCCTTCTGCGGCCTGTGAGTGTGGCGCAGAAAAAACAAGACCGTTGAACATATTGTCCTGTACTGTCCAATCCATCGACCTCTACATGGCCTAGCGGTTCGAGGTGATCTGAGACAAATGAATGGCTCCTCAACACCTGCCCCGAGATCTAGTGCGGCCAAGCAGTGGAGTGAAAGAACTGGCTCAAATGAAATAGCTACAAGCAGCATGGCGATGGTGACTCAACCATAGCAGGCAGTGGGGTGTGGAAGCAGAAGTGTGGTCTTGTGGTCGTAAGGTTGACTGACGTACTCTAGAGAGCTGGATTTTAAAAGGACCAACTTCGAAAAAGGAGGCACAATATTCGGCAAAAAAAAGAGAAAATACTAACTGTGTGAGAAACGAGATCAAACAATTGGACAAAACGGAATGCAAAAAAATATAAATGAACATCGGAAGCTGACAAAAAAAGGGGGAAATAAAAATTATTTCACACAAGGGAGGATCCTGCTTTGAATATTAATCTGTGCGTTAAGTTTTTTAAGCTATCTAGTATCTATCTTCACAGATGTTCAGATCTGGGATGTGTTACGAAAGTAACAGTCTAAGAATCATAAACTGGTGGTTTATGAAACTTAGAGGTTAAAATACAACAGAGAGTTTGGCATCTTTGTCACCATGGCAACGAGCCCGTAGAGTGTCGCAGTGTCAACAGGAACGCATTGCTTCATTTTGAGACCATTTTGTGTAGAAAATAGAGATCGACCGACATGGCTTTCTTGGGGCCGATGCCGATATATCGGCCATTCATGGGCCGACAATATTTCCAAAAGTTTTAAATCTCAATTTCTGCTTCATTATCAAAAACATAATGTATTCTGTGCATTGCCTTTTTTTTCAAAAACTTCAAAAATCAGGATTTATGAGCTAAATTTTTTCAAATTGCAGCAATGTCAATATTTTCCTATGTTTTGTAATTAATCTGATTGACGATGATACTTTTGTTTCGGTTGCGATGGCCGACGCATGCTCCATGGTTAATCTTGTCTGCTTGTTTATGAAACCGCACCTGCTAGCGTTGTTGTAAGATAACTGTATTGACTTGCTTCGTTGTGCTTTCTTGCGCAAGTTGTCTGGATGCGTGAGGAATATAACAGCGTTTTGTCAACTCCTACTGAGGCCGATGAAATCGGCCGTTTTGGCCGATACCGATATATCGGCAAAACCCATATATCGGTTGATCTCTGGCAGAAAATATCTACAATGATTAGAGACAAAAACGTTATTACATGAAACGGACCAAAAACTGTCTTTGACGCAAAAAATCTGGAAATGCATAAAACGTGAAAAGATTATCCTGGGCGGTGTGATTAAGAAGTATTACCTTGAGGTAATCTGCGTGACCCGGGCAGTCCACGTGAGAAAAGTGACGTCTGTCTGTTTCATACGTCACTTGTGACGCATTTATTGTTATCCCCCTCGCTATCTCCTCCGGCGCGTTGTCGATTTGGTCATAAGCGTAAAACTTACCGGAGCCCATTTTTTCCGATAGATCTGAAACAAAATATTTTAGAATAAAAGTTGCTTTTGAGGTGCAGGGATTGTTTGGAGAGGTATTGCATTGCACCCAGTTGAATATATTCTGACAGATAGCCACATTCTGCGATACGACGCTTTTGCTTCCGGACATCAGTTGAATCATGCTGCTTTTTCACAGCAGCCTTTTCACAATATTTTCATTCTTCTGCGACTGTATTTCAAATTTCATTGCAAAGCTAACTTCAAAATAACATTGAACAAAAATTGAAAGGTTCGACAAAGCAAAGTTATTTACGAGCACCACCCTGATGAAGCCAGGATTCCTGTCTAAACGTTATAGCCGGGTTTCTTAACCTGTGTTCGTGAACCACAACAACAGTGTTTTTCAACCTTTTAGCTGAATGCAGCCAAACTCAGATCTACGATTTAATTATAGAGCCGCACTAGAAACTTTAACACAAGTCAATTGACAAGTTTCGTTTTATTGCACTAACGAAGTCTGTTATACAAAATATTAGGTGGGTTACTGAAAGACTGCCAAGAGCCGCACAAAGGGTGCTTGGAAGCTGCATGCGGCTCTCGTAGCCACTGTTGGGAAACGCTGCCCAAGATCGTGGTGGACAAATTGTGGACCACGACGCAATTGTGGGTCTGTTAGTATTTTTTATTGGGACGCACAACACCTTTGTTGTGGACCGCATGGTTCGTAAGAGCTACAATCCTGCGCCAGTTGCGTGGGCTAGAACATAGGTCACTGTGTATTGGTTGTTTGACGTTAACAAAGCATTGGTTTTGTCATTTTACGGTTTATGACATAAACATAGCATTTTTGTAATGCAACAACTGAATACAGCATAATTTTGAAATTGAGCCTTCAAACATGAGCGTGGCCTTTAATTACGACTGAAAGGGCGGTTTGGGGCATCATAACAAAAGTTTTTTTTGTTGGATCGCATGCAACGTGACAGATTTATTAACGACAATTGGTTGCAGGCCGAAGCCTAAATAATCTTTTTTGTCGAGGCGGTTGCGGTGAACGCTCTTGCCCAAGGACAACTACGGCGATTCGCCCGTTGGGAGCAGATCGAACACCCAATCTTCCAATTGAGAGGCGGACACTCTACCACTAAGCTGATCGCCGACCCAAACGAAAGTTTGCCGAACACTGCCTAAGTGGGTCGTGAATTTGATTTAAAGGGTTAACACCTTCAGTGTGGATTGACAACGCTTACTCGTTCAAATGCGTCGGGTGCGGAACGAACGACATATATGTATGTCATTCACTTTGCGACTTAATGACTTTTTTCGTACTTGTTTTTTTTGCAACGAAAATTTCCACAAATGTTCTTCATACCAAGACACATGAATCCTAAAAATGTCATGCAAATTGACTGTAAACTTTTTGAGTTACGAAGTTCGACATCAAAACATTTGGCTAAGCCTAGGCTACGAGACTTTTTAAAAATAAGTTAAGTTGCTGACAGTTGTTGCATAACACACAATAACGTTTTTCGTAATTATGTGTTGGCAATGAAAATGTACAATAATGTTTTCGATACCTACCTGCACAACACTCGCAAATTTCAGGTAATATGAGCAAGAACTTTTTTAGTTATGCAGTTTGATATTCAGCAGCATTTTGCTAGGCCTAGGCTACAACACTTTTTGCAATACACTTAGGTCCTGACAGTTGTTGCGTGTAGCAGGATAACCTCTGTTATACTCGTATTTGTGCAACGAAAACTTCCACATATAATCTTCATACCTATGCGCACCATCTCTGAAAATTTGAAGTACTGTAATTCCAACGACAACACTCGGAGTCAGGTTCTTCCGGGCCGTAACTACAGACGCGCGTAGGCTACATATCTTAATCCTATTCTGCAGGGTTGAGCAGTTGTTCTGTAAAGCACCATAACTTTTTTAGAACTAAATTTTTTGCAACCAAAATTTATAAGAATGTTGCTCTGGTTGTCATGCATCTTTCGTGAGAATTTGAGTTCCAATCTATCAATACCTTTGCGAGTTATTAATTTTTTAATTGGGCAATCGGACTCGGCTCCAGGTGCATCGGACAGCTGTTGCTGTGCGACGCTAGTAACGCGCTTAGTCAACCTACGAAATTTGCGGCCCAGCAAGTTATTGTGTAGGATCGAACAACTTCTCTCATTCTTGGTCTTTTTAAACCAAATTCCACAAACATGTTCTTCTTGTTAAAATCAATCTTATTGGAAAATTTGAAGCTAATCAGACAAGTACTTTTTGCGTTATTCAATTTTGAGTCTAGGTACTAGTTTAAGACAATCCAAAAATCACCCCGCACCTGCTGAATAATAGAACGGAATTCACGCCGCACCAAAGGTGTTACTTGGCATTGCTCTCACATTTTGAAAGGCTCAAGAGACTTTGCAGGCATTTAGTTTATTGCTGCGATGATCAAAACCTTATTTTCAACATTTTTGCAACACTTCTGAAAGGGGTCTACACCTTTTATTAGGATGTAGTAGGGGTCGGTGATCCCCAGATGTTTAAGAAACGCTACCCTATAGCCAAAATGTTTCGAAAGAATTGCTGCCGTGAATATAGAATTATTTTCCAGACACTAACAAGGAATAAGAAACACCAACTGCATATTGCAATTACGACATCGTTTTCAAGTGAGAGCAAAACAAAACTGGTAACCCTTTCGAAGTCATGTTAGAAACAACAAAGCAAAAACCAACAAATGCAACACGACTCTTCAGGCCACATACAGTAGCACCAACGTGTTATGAATACTCCGCTCTGACTGTTTTGTGACTCAACACTGGCCGCTTCACGTACTGAATGTGGACGAAGATGAGAACAGGTATTTTCGAAATATCAAACACAAGTTTCATTCAAATCAATGATTTTTATTTATACCACTACCATTTAACTAATAAATGAGTGGTCTGCGAAACTTTAAAAAGCAACCACTGCTGCAGTTAAAAAGACATTCATGTGCAACATCTCATGAAAACATTCATGTGCAACATCTCATATGAAAACCTTCATGTGCAACATCTCAAAGGCAAAACTTAGTGTGCAACACCTCATATGAAAACGTTTATGTGCAACATCACATATGAAAACGTTAATGTGCAGCATCTCATATGAAAACGTTAATGTGCAGCATCTCATATGAGAACGTTTGTGTGGAACATCTCATATGAAAACGTTCATGTGCAACATCTCATATGAAAACCTTCGTATGAAAAGATTCATGTGCAACATCTCATATGAAAACATTCATGTGCCAACATCTCATATGAATACATTCATGTGCAACATCTCAAATGAAAACGTTCATGTGCAACATCTCATACGAAAACATTCATGTGAAACACCTCATTTTTAAGAGCATTATTTGCAAAGGCAAAAAATGGCTGTTGTAGAAACCATAAAAAGCTTTTGTAAAAAATACAGTCAAAATGTTGGACAACAGACAGCTTGAATTAATAAATCCGAACTTATAAATCATTAGAATACATAAATCAATGAAGCTGTAAATTTTTTACTTCAGTCGTTTGTCAAACACATGAAAAAATCTACTGAGCAATCTACTTGATGCAACCACCAACCTATCTCCAAGATTCCAATAAACGTATACGTGGTGAATAACAATCTGTTCATTTAATTAATAAACAGAGACTAACTTTTTCGGCTTGGGAATAATACAACTACAAATCCTCAACAAAATCCAATCATACATTGTGTTGAACTTCTAGAAATGAATGGTGTTTCAACTCAAGCTTACATTTTGTTATTGCTGCAGTCAGGGTTGTTTTTCCATGATCAACATGTCCAATGGTACCAATGTTTAAATGTGATTTCTCTCTTGAGTGCGATTCCTTGGCATACCATCTCTGACTGATGAACCACACGGCAACGAAGTTGGTTTTCAGCTACAAAACCGAAGTAACAAAAAATAAACGTTTTTCGCAAACAAAATATTTGAATATGAAATTACAAAAAGAAACATCACAACAAAAACAGACCATTGCAATGCACAAATAGATAAAACTACACCAGCAACTGACCTTTGTTGAGAATTGATTTTGTGTTGTTGTCAAGCGACACAAAGAAACAGCTGCAAAGCATAATAAATTTGCTAATTAGTTTGATAGTCCAATATGCCCATGAAAGGAGCACAGAAAATTATTATATGAACATATTCATACACATACAAACTCTTCGTGACAAGAAGTTTTGCTCAAATCTACCAAAAGTTACACAATTGTTAACTCCTGTTATCACTTCCAATCAAGGTTGATAAAAATCACGATTTTTTTTATCAAAAAAGTTGGATTTTTTTATTTAAATCTGATTTTTTTGTTTTAATGTGTAGAGTGTGACCACCAAACAAGTAATAATTTTTAATTGTAAAGATTTTGTTTTAATACAACTTTTTTTGCTTTGTTTCTTTTAGTACAGCAACTGGAATTCAGTTGAACTTTTATTCAAACCTACTTTGCACTTATGCAATATGCACCACACTTAAAGCAAATCACTTCGTAACATCAGTACTGGTGTACAAAATGAAACACGAGTATTTATTGAAATGACTCAAACCATCAGTTCATAAACTTCATTTAACACTTATGGCATGTTAAGAACTTTATATAAAAATATAAGCTTGCCAGTCTTTTTGGTGCTAAGTCTATTGTTAAAATTGATTAATATTGTAATGCAGCTTTCCCTAGTTCAGCTTCTGCAAAATTATAATTTAACATGCATAAAATGGTAAAAACCTATGATGTATGTATTATTTTGAATCTGAATAAAAAACATGTTTTGAAACAACTATTACTACAGCCAACAGCCTATATATTTGCTGGAATTTAGATGGAACTTGTTTATGCCAGGCCCATAGCCATGGGGGCATTCAGGGGCAGTGTCCCTAAATTTTTTGTGTCCCACAAATTGTATTGTGCCCAGAAAGGTTTGTTTTAAACGTGTACAGTAATAAAAACAAAGATCTTGCCCCCCTAACAGTTTATTTTGCCCTCCAAACCTCAAAACCTGTCTACAGGCTTGCTTCATGCCAGCCCACACTTTCAAAACTTGTGGCATTCTGACAGTTCTGACTTCTGAGTCTGCAAATGTTTGTGATTTCAGTCCACATATCATTTATGCAGTTCGTTGGCATGGAAACTGTGACCTCATAGTTACTATGAACAATTGAGAAACTTTAATTGCTTTTATAATTTCGGTTGTCATAAGAAGTATGTCTTCTTTAATAACAAGTGAAACTCATTAGAATACCAATTAAATGTGTTATACAAATCGCACAAAGCTTCAAAACGGTGTATGATTTTTTGCTTGATTTTTTTGATTATATTACTGATTTAAATGAAATGATTTAAATCAATCAACCCTGATAAGAAATAGAATAACATTCATTCAAACTTTTTTGTGCTTATGCAATATCCCTTTAATGCAAAGAAGTTTATAACACTAGTACCAGTGTACGAAATGAAATATTTATTGAAATGCCAATGCTGAAACAGCCAGTTTGGTAATTTCAGAAATGGAACGGTAGTTTCAAAAGACTCTTTTGCTGGAATCACACTACAGCAGGTTTACCTTTAAGGCCAGTCAGAAAATAATTTTTTGTTGCATGCAGCAAATTGATAGAGCAAGATGCATTTAGTCAGATGAAAACAACACAAAGATTTCTTTACCAGGTAGAAAATATTTTTGAAACATGAACCTCAAGACAGTGAAACATATCTTGAGGCTATTTTCAGTCTAGAGCAGCAGTTCACAACCTTTTTAGAGTCATGGACCCTTTTGATGATTTGCCTGAAAGCTGTGGGCCCCCTTAATAAAACCAGTTAAAAACCTGCTCCTCGAATCGGCCAAAAGCAGTTTTTAACTTATTTGATCATTACTTAGCATCAACATTTGGAGTTGATTCTTTGTCATTACAATTTTATGGGTTGTCGAGCTGCCATATCGAAATCTGCTTAAGTTTTGTACTTTTCCAGTTACACGGTGTAAATGGCCAATCTGGCTTTCTTGACTTGTAACAAAATGATTTGAGCAATTTGGCCGTTGGCAAGTGTTGTAAAATGAAAGAAATATGTGCTCATCTCGGCCTCATGGGCACCTGTCGAGTAACAGAGGGGTACATGACCACTTTAGGTATGGGTACATCACATGTAACAATGGTGCACGTAATAGCAATAGTATAGGCTACCGCAACATTTTAACTTGTTTGTGAGCTAAGTTATGTGGACATTTTGGCTTTGACCTTATGTGGCTAAAAAGTGCCGTAAGTATCCTTGAAAATAACATATTTTTATGAATCAACTTAATTTACTTCTGTTTCATGTAGAACTGCAAACTAAGGTGGAGTGAATTTTCAAAATTGTGCAATAGAAACTTTGAGGTGGTCTAAAAAGTTGGAAACATGGCCGAAACTAACTTCAAAATTGATATTAGGTGGTTGACCCCAAAAACCTGCTTGCTCCTCACCCTCGGGGTCATGTGGAGGTCAAATTTCATGAATTCGTCATAACTCAACTTCTACGTGAGATAGAAAACAAATTTTGGGCTCAAAAGATGCGGAAGACACAAGTTTCTATTAGTGATAAGCGGAAAATTTTTCCTTACTTCATTCTAAAAAAAGTTATTACTGAAAAACTATTTTTATCACCATTTTCCCATAAATCACAAAGATAATGAATAAAGTAGTTCATTTTGAAGTTAGATTCAAATTGCGATTTCAAAATTTTGACTTTTTTCAAAGCAAAAACAGCTGGATCACACATAACCTTGCGCGGGAATATCTCTGGTCTGGCAAGCGCTACAGACCCGGTCAAAAGCTCAAAAGACTCAGCAAGTCTTGTAGTTTGCACTCGAAAAAAATGTTTTTGCTTGGGTGGGTGGATTTTTTGATGGACGTCATAAGTGGAGGACTTTTAGGCCACTTTCACCTGGCCCTGGGCCCAAACTGTCAGACGGTAGTATTTCACTCAATTTTTTTTGGAAACTAGGCTACAATCTGAGTCTTTGATACTTTGGATGACCTGCTGGGGTTTCGGGTTCGAAAGTTACGATTTAAGTTAGTAAAAATATTTGACTAATTAACCAATGAGATAATTAATTAATTTGTCTATTTAAGATCATAACTTTTGAACCAGAAACGCCAGAAAGTNGATCAAAGGCTCAAAAGACTCAGACATAAGCCTAGTTTCCAATGAAAACTTCAGTGAAATACTTTGGCCTAGCGGTTGCGCCCTAGGCCAGGTAACATGAGCCAAAATGGCCCAAAACTACTTCACGTATGTCACTCACAACACATCCGCAGCCACCAACCAAAAAAACTTTTTTCGAGTGCAGACTAGAAGACTGGCCGATCCATTTGAGGGTTTGAACAGCTCTCTAGCGCAACCGGTGGAGGAGCTATGGTGCTGGTAAGAAACTGACAGCTGCTAGTTTTAGGCCGATTTCAAATTATGAATATATCGTACCCCGGCTCCCAAAGTGTCAATGCACATTTTGGCCAATTTAAATACTTTTGCAAGGTCTTGAAAACTGATTTTGAAACTTTTTTCAAATACCGCGTGGGAACCCGAGTTATGCAGTTGCTAAGAACCTGTGAAAACTACTTGATTTAGGCTGATTTTTAGATACAATGTCTGGAATTTTCTTTGGCCATTTTTCGGCCATAGAACAAATTGATTTTGAATTGACCGAAAAGAAGTCATATTGGTCAGAATGTCTAAAAATATAGGCTGAAAAACTGTTATAACAAGTTTTACCACAACTGTGAGAAAAATGACCTAAATGTTTCAGTGACCAAAAGGTCTCAGCGAAAAAAAAACTAGCGATACATTCATCCGGGCAACAAATGTCTTTTAACACTTTATGTGGAAGACTTTTAGGCCACCTTGGCCAACTTCACTTGGCCCTGGGCGCCAACCGTTAGATGGTAGTATTTCACTAAAGTTTTTATTGGAAACTAGGCTACAATCCGAGTCTTTTGATACTTTAGATGACCTGCTCGGGTTTCAGGTTCAAAAGTTATGATCTACGTTAGTAAAATTTTCTGACTAATTAGTTAATCTGTTTGTTTAAGATCATAACTTTTGAACCAGAAATACTAGAAAGTTGATTAACGGCTTAAAAGACTCAGACTCAAGCCTAGTTTCCAATGAAACTTCAGCAAAATACTTTGGCCAAGCGGTTGGGCCCTAGGCCAGGCAATATGAGTCAATATGGCTCCAAAGCTACTTCACTTATGACGTCACTCACAAAAAATCCGCAACCCCCAACCAAAATATTTTTTTTTGAGTGCAGATTAGAAGACTGTCCGATCCGCTTGAGACCTTGAACAACTCTCTAGTGCAATTGGCTGAGGAGCAAGGGTGTTGAAAAGGCAACTGACAACTGTTGGTTTTAGGCTGAAATCGAAGTACGAATATATCATACCCCAGCTCTCAAAGTGTTAAACAAGTTTCAGCCTTAAAAACTATGCACAAATACCTTCCCTCCACAGTTCCACAAAACATAGATCATGCTCTGCTAAGCAGCTGGAGCAAAATGAAACTTCACTTACGTCTTATCTGCTGTGCCAATCGCCGAACCACAATTGATGACATGATTATTATGCAGAACTTTTTGATAAATGAAAATAACCAGCAACTCAGTAAAAAATATGAAATTCAACCAATCAAATATACCAAGTATATGTCAATGTTTTTCCTTAGTGCTGGAAAATAACTATATCAGCTGAAAAACAGAAACATAAAACACTCCAGCTAGCTTGTATGATAAAGGAAAGAGATAAAATATAGACCTCATAGATGCAGGATCTGTTATAGCATAACTGATATTGTTTGAAAAAAAACAAACTGTTTTATGCAATTTAAAACCAAACGAATCAAATCTTTTTATTAACTATTTTTTGTGATAATCTAGGGTCATTCCATGCTTAATTGAACAGAAAAATTAAAAATGTTCACCCACCCTCTCAGATTTTGATGAAAGTGGGCTCATTTCAAAGAGCTTCAAAAATAACAACCAACAAAAAAAATTTGAACAAAATCGGTCAAGCGGTTACCGAATGGCAGACGTTTCAATTTTTTAATA
>JGI24021J15306_10011527_pt1 | contig 10978 bp, 9 predicted proteins | sample Ectturendosymbi1_FD_15306 | JGI IMG/M metagenome (IMG submission 15306)
TTTGAAATGAAATGGCGCATGTTCACACAACTGAGTCTGAAATGAACCTGAACTATCAATAAATACGTTTGCGGTTCTCTCATTAGTCTGGGCNNGTTGAACAGAACTCACTTCTGAAATCTTCTGTCCGAATTGTTTTCTACACTTCGCATATCAGAAATGATTTTTCTTTTCATAAACTTCCTAATACAGTTTTGAGAGCACTTTCTACAAATAAGTTATAATTTTAGAACAATCAACGACCAGATCAACATTAGCGGTAAAAGCCATGAAGGTTAGACATTCTCGCAAAACTGTTTCAAACAATGATAAATGGATCTGTATCTTGACACGACTATCGGACAGTTCACTAAAGTTAGAACTTGCTAAAATTTGAACACCACGCAGGCGTAAAAACTGAGCAGATGAATTATGAAAAGTCGCCACAGCCAATATATCTTTGCACTTAGTACTCGCTCAGAAGTCCGAACTACGCCTAAACGATTACGACTTCTTCCCACAAGCCAAAAAAATTTTAGGCTGGATACGCCACTGAGTCACTGTGAAGGTTCATCACCTGTCAGAGATGTCTGAGGTCAACAGTCACATAGGGAAAAGCGCATTTACTATGTAACTTGAAGTGAACCTTTGAAGATTCGTTGCGATTTTATTGTTACGCAACAAAGAGCAACATTAGAACAGTGTGCTCGCAAGTTTCGTAACGTTTGAGTCTGCAGACGAAGGAGTGGACATGAGTGAACTCCAAACTCATCACTGTATCGCATCAGAACAGTGAAGCTGGCTCTTGTGCAGTGTGAGTGCCATACTGGTAAATGAAGATGCTGACTTCAGCTTTTCTAAACATTTTTGGTTCTTAGTCCAATTTCCGGGGAAGGGGAATGCCGTTTCGCCCCCCCTGCGGACGCCCATGAAAGTAGCTCATGGCTACTTCTCTTTAAAAGACAAGACATCCTTGAAAAAATTCAAGTGATCTGGCAACCCCAGTAGTGAATGATAGTGAATGAAAGAAACGTTGAAAAAAACAAAAACACAGCTGCTCATTGAAATGTGTTAACAAATTTATATTTTAAATCCATAACATCTGAAGACAATTTACTGAAATGATTTTGAAGCAACACAAATTTGCCTAGAAAATGAAAGAAACCAAGAAGTACATTACACTGTACAAATACGACAGTTGGCGAGTTTTGCATACCAACACCCAACTGTTTTTTTTCAGTTCTTTCTCTTCTCGATCGCTCTCCCGTTGCATTTGTTCGTGCGTGGTCGCTCTTATTTTTTACTCACATGAAATCAGAAATAAGATGCAAGTCCATTTGCCACACTTCGGTTTGTTATTCTCGCGGCATCTTTCGTAGAAGAGTATCAGCAAAGAGATGACAGACACTACAGCTGATAGAACTGCAACTCCCATTTTAACATTTTTTGACTTGAACCATTGTGAAGACTGATAAGCAGGCAGTTCTGTTGATTCTGAAAAGTTGTCGCAAATGAAGCATGGTAAGAGTTAAAAAATGCTGTGATTAAGAATAGCAAGCATAAAAGCAAACACAGTTACTACAGCGGAGTTGAAAACTTTATTAAGGCATGGTGCTCCTCTATACTGATCAATCGATTTATCAGATGAGAGCAGAGCCGCAGCAAAAATAGCTGGCATGGCCTTTAAACATTTTGGAAGAAAAACTTTAGCGCATCATATGTTTCAACAAACAATTTTGGGCGGTGATTAGCTCAGTGGTAGAGTGTCCGCCTCCCAATTGGAAGGTTGGGCATTCGAACAACGTACACCGAGTGACTCGCCGTAGTGAGTTGTACATGATCATTTCTCAGGGTCGTCGCCGCCGGGGGAGCTAGTAAGGCCGGGCCCTTCCTTTCAAAATCCGTATCCCCCAATTCATATTTGGCCTCCCGGTTGCTGCATACATCCAATATTGTCTTTGGAAAATGTGCCCCCCCCTTGTGATTTTGGCGCCCCCTGCTACGAAACCCTGGTGACGGCCTGATATTTGCTGAAGTTTATGAGAACAAATTTTAAGCAAAGGTGCTACGATCGCAGTTCTGTAATAAAACAAACAATGGGCACATCTCAAAAAAGCGTTTTTACGCTGTTAATGCAGAGAAGATCAACTTATCTTACAGCTTTGAAGATTATTTGCTCTAACGCTTTCGAGACAAAATTATTTTTTACCAAACACATACAGGCCTTACCGAACAGAACCTCATATGTAGCAATGGCTGCTACAACATTCCCAATCACTTGCTAGATAGACAAAAGAACCATAACGGTCGTCATGAAACTCTCGAAGCATTTATTCATTTTTCATAAATTAAGTGGCCGTTGAATATATATCCAGTTACACCCTATAGTCTGAAAAATGAGAGAAAGCAGCAGTTTGAAAAGCAAATGAAATTTCTGCCTTGCATCTCCATGGAAAATATGTAGTAAGTCGTTCACAATTTGTAACTAATGCACATTAAGCATGTAACGATCTTTGCCTTTTGAAGAGTTATTTGGTTGGAATTGCAGCAGCGGAAAAAATTTTACCGCATTTCTACCTTATGAAAAAGACAGATTATTTACTGTTACACAGCTTTTTTTGTTTCACTTTTATGTATAGCACGGACAATGAAGGATATATAAAATATGTGTTAAAATCTCACCTACCAAAACAGTGCTGGATGAAGGTAGGGCGGGTCCTGTAGCATATTAACACCGAATTTATTGACGCCCGCTTGGAGAGACTTGCCCGTGGTTAAGAACCACTAAAGTAATCCGTGTAGTGTCAGTCAGTGCCGGATTAACAATAGTAGCAAATGTAGCAATTGCTACGGGCCCCGCGTTTTTGGGGCTCCGCGGTCTTCTGAAATAAATCCTATTTATTACAATATATGTAAGATTTTTTTTAGTCTAAGAAGTCAGTATTTTGCTAAATTTGCCATAAGTAGAAAGCTAAGGTTTTCAATAGAACGTTGTCTGTGTCCAGAAATTCTTGTTTTATTCTTTTTGTACAGTTACGTAACAAAAGGCATAAGACTGCGGTCAGCAGTGTTGCCATGATATGTTGCTAAATCTAGCAGGACTTTCTCACTGTTAGCTGTAAAATTTTCACTCTAGCAGTTACTGGGTTTCTTGCAGGGTTTTACCAACCGCAACTGATAACAAATTACTGACCAATATCCTGTTTCAACAGTTTTTCAACATGAAACTTTTTACACCTTCTTCACCAAAAATGTACTTCTCTTCTTTATGACGTTTTAAATTGGGTAACACCAGGACAAAGCACAACCAGATGCCTGCAATTATTTGGAAATTTTATTATGATGCAAAGAAGTTGCTTCAGGCAGATAATTGTATCATAATGACAAGTAATTATATGGTTTTGTGAAGCCTACATGATTTGCTCGTGCGCTTAGTGAGCGCGTTGAGTTAAAGACAACATTGGTAGAATATGTTTTTATCCCACGGCACGATATTTCCAAGTGGTTCAGTTACACTAGTAAGTAGTAATGTCTGGTAAAAAACTTCGTGGTGAACCAAAGCTGCCAAAAGTTTCGACATATATGTTGCAAGATTCAGAACTTAAAAGTTGGCTCAGTGCCTATAGTCCTACTGCCTACCCTACTGATTCAAGAAAAGTCTTTTACGAAGTTTGCAGTAACGCAATCGTAGCGAAACAGTGGTGAGCTTAAAAAGAATAACTGGTAGCAAAAGCACTCAGATAACAATAAAGAAGTTTGTGCATGCTCACGAATGTAACACAAAGTTTTAAGTTGCAAAGACCAGACTTAGAAAGTTGTAGGGCTGGAGCTATGCTCAGATTGTTTATCGCAGAGCTTTGTTCTACTGCAGCGGTCCACAAACTTTTTGGATGCGGGCCAAATTCGGGACCTTATCAGTGTCTGAGGGCCGGGCTGTTTTGTGCATTGAAAATACAAAACAAAAATCCACACGCATAACATTAGACACGTTTGTAAATTGCAATTTTTTTCTGTGTTTGATAACATGTTTGCAATGTGACTTCTGCAATAGCCTCTTTTATTGCATGGTAGTTGTAATATTTGGTTTCACGCTTGATGCTGCTGTACGTTAATTGCTTCTACGATTTTCAAGAACCTGTATACCTCACCAATCACTGACTAGACAGCAGAGACGTAGTGGACACCTAAACTTCGAGACCGAGACCTGGTAAAAAACTTCGAGACCGAGACTTCAAAAAGTCCGAGACTCGAAAATTTGCAGATTATAGCGAAATGTTTCCACAAATTTTCGAAAAAGTGTCATCACCACTTCCAAGTTGAAACTTTTGCGAATTTTCGGCAGTTTTCATACTTGCTTATGCTATTTCTTACCTGCAGATACAACAGGCAAAATGTACGTTGAATTGAAGAAGTTTCACTAAGCCATATTGTTGCAGTATTCAAAGCCTCAAGAAAATAAGTTTGAGACCGATCCAAATGTACAACATTTCATAATTTTGACTTTTGTTGCAAAATTTTGCAACTGTTGCCTGATCTTGGTAATTTAAAGGTGGATAATGCTTAAATTTGATTTACAAGCGACAAAAATCACAAGTTTTGAGGTAACAATTGATTATATTGACATACGCAAAATCGGTAGAGCTGTCACAAAATTATCTAAAATTTTACGTAGTTTGAGACAGAATATTTTGCGCCCGGGCTTAACTACAGGCCGGCACGTATGCTTCGAGACTGAGACGAGATCTGAAATCTTCGAGTCTGAGACTCGCAAAAATAGGTCTCGAGACTACTAAGTATAGAGGCAGGCAAATTTTTGGGGGTGCAAAGGATTTTTGTTCGAATTTACTCAAACTTACCCGAAATATTTGTGCCTCAAAAATGATTAAGACCTTTTTCGGAAGTCACACATAAAAGGTCTTCATGTGTATTATGGAGAAGAAAAAAGTCAAAATCAGACGTATTTCGACAGTCAAACTCATTCATCAAACAGTGAGAACAAAGGTGTCGAAACATCCGTGCCCAAATTTTGCGGGATTTTTTCGGTATTTTCAGAGATTTTGCCCGGATTTTTGACAAATCAAAACGTTTGGGGGTACGCTTGTGCCCCCTGCATCCCCGCCTCCTGCTCCACTGTCGAAACTGGCCTCGTGAACAAGTATCGCGACTCCATCACTGCTATTCATAGTATTAAATACCGGTACCAAACAAAATCACTCAAAATTAGCATGCAGTACTCCTGTTTAAAAAATCCCAAAACTGCCAAGTAATATTTCAAACGCCAAATGCCTGCTACAATTTACAAATTTTTATGCACGCTAATATGGATTCTACAGCAGTCTAGGCGATAAGCTCAAGTGCAATATTAGAGGCTGGTGCGCAGTAACTTCCAACGAAAAAAAGAACTATGACGTGAAAATTTTCTATGTGTGTATTTACTTGTCTGAGTTGCACGCAAAGCGTAACATTAAAAAGTATGGCCGAAGTTCTAAGTAACTCATTCCTGTTACACAAAATGCAAGTACACTCCAAAGCGTTTGTAGTTGATATTTTGATCCAAGAGATGAGCTTGGTTTGTTTGGTTTGTAGCCTAAAGCTTATTGGGATAAAATTCTCAATTACAACAAATGCTTTTTGCTTTCTAGCCGTTTTGTGTAATTACATCTTGCATTAATTCATTTACACGAAATTGTTAACACACTAAACATTTCTAGGAAAGTTTGCGAGCCCGATTGGAACCTTTGCGGGCCGGATCTGGCCCGCGGCTCGGATTTTGGGGAACGCTGTTCTACTGTATCAAAACATGCAACCATTTGAAAGAGATCGTCAAGAACTGTGTGTCATACAAAAAAAACGGAGTAAGCTGCAGTTACGTTGCTAAAAATGTTGAATGAAAGACACTTGTGGGCCGAAAAGTGTGTTGGCCAAGACCGGCATTTTCAAACCATACTTACTGAGAGCGCGTGCAAAACGAAAAATTAAATTGTATAACTTTATAGGTTTCTTTTAAATCATGTTCAAATAATGGATTTTTAACAGAATTTCACTGCTTTTAGCAGATTTTTGCTGAAAATCTGTGACAAGACCTTTAGCAAATTCTAGCAGTTTCTGTGATACCATTTAGCAGCTTTAGGTCACAACCATCTTGCAACCCTGGCGGTCAGCACGATACACTCAAGACCAAGCCCGTAACCAGCTTGGGACACCAGAGGGGCGAAGAGTTTTCTGAGATGGGGACAAAATTTTTAATCTATGTCCAATAGTTACAAAATATGTCCAGCANATTTTTCCAGGGGGGGAGAAAATTTTTCTAAGGGGTCTTCTCCCCCTGCGCCCCCCTTGGTTACGAGCCTGCTCTAGACTCTCATGCCACGATGCAACTGGAGAAAGCATGCAGGGAGAGGTCTAAAGCTATAGTAACACGGTTGCCTTATCCACACACGTTATGATTTAGCAGGTGTTGTGATGTTTTTTTAAACTTAGGGGACCCAGCGCACTGGAAATGCTACAGGCCCCGCTCTACCTTAATCCGGCACTGGTCTCAGTATAACTCCCGAAGTCGATTGTCTAAAGCTGCAACCTGCTGTTCAAGATTGCATTTTCTAGATTTTGCCATGGCTAATTTGTTTATGATGCTGTTAGTGTCTATTTAACATAGATGTTCATGTTCTACACTCTTTAGAATCAAGCTGATCAGCTTTTTTATCTGATGGTGCTCCTTTGTTCATTCTACGATCCTAAGTTTAGAAAATGGCCGTTCTCCACTAAAGCTGTCACCACGAGAGTTAAATAAATGCAGAAATAATTTTCCACGTTCGTGAAAGAAGACTCCGAATACAATACACAATGCTTGGTGAATACGTAGATGCCAAATTCAGAGCTGCCGATCAGATCTTTTCAAAACCCCATATAGACTTCCTTCCAAGAAAAAAACAGATTTGCGGAGAAAATCTCAAGTGGACACAAAATTAGATGAATCTTTCTACTATCTATCTTATCTGTGCATCTGTAAGTTACACAACGTGCTGGTCAATATATACTGTCACTTTCACTTCAGTAGTGGTCTTAATGAGTGTGAAGGATGTGCAAAGGTGTGAAATATTGGGAGCCTATTTTGATATAGGCGCTTTGANGAGCCCCACATTTATTTACGCGCTTTCAAAAAATCATAAGCTTTTGTTTATGATAGTGTGTATATGAACTAACGATTACATATCATTTCGAAGAAAACGTAGTTTGCGTTGTTAGCGGCACGCGGGCCACAAGTTACTCGCCAAATCATTTTCAGTGGCCCGTGGAAGCATGAAGGAAAAATCTTCAAATCTGAAAGTCACTTGACCGTATCACAGTAAATGTTAGTTCTGAGGCTAACTTGAAGCGAGTCTATCGTAATCGCTTTGTCCACCTCTATGCAAACCTTTTGCGTGTACAATTATTTTTTTGTTTATTTATTTATTTTACGATCAAATTAGAGGTCCGGCCTTCCGCTAAGCACGTCCTTCTCGAAGTGGCTCGCGAGCCAAATTAATTTTCTATGCCTGTTCTGCAGCCACATTTAATAGGTTCTGAAGCAAGTCATATGTTTGTCATGATAAAGCAAAAATTATGTGTAAATGTGTCAAAAGGGGCGCCTAATAACTTTTCATGTGTAGACAAAGAACAATTTAAAATCAAATGACTTCAAACCATTTACAATGTGAAATAGACTTTCACGAAGAAGGAAATTCCCAGACAAAATAAAAAATTTAACTTGCTTTAAGCGAAGAAAATTTCTGTATAGCATGTGAGAAACATAGAGCCCCTTTCTGAGAGTTTGCCTCAGGCATCTGAACTCTACTATCCACCCTTGCATATAATAAATTACAAATTTAGCGCAAAGGACCGCGGGACCCTCAAAAGCACGGGGCCCGCAGCCACAGCTACATTTGCTACCATTGTTAATTTGGCACTGTATCACACAAAATCGCAAACACCGTCAATGCTTGACGAGATTTTTATGCAACTGCAGCAAAATATAGGTAAGTTGTTTCACTTGAAGGAAACTTTATTGCATAACAGCTCCTTTCATCTAACTTGTAAATCGATCTTTTCGTTTAATTTTCATGTTGCATTTGATGAATTAGGTAGACAAGCGAATGGTCTCCACCCTAAGTGGTAATCGCAAACCACTAGTACTCTAACACAGGGCCGGACTTAGCAAGTGCGGGTCCCGATTGGAAGTACTTATGCGGGGCCCCACTTAGTGGCGTTTGCAGTACTTTTCGAGGGGGTATCACGTCATAACGGTAGAAATTCGTTGATGTGAAAGCAGGGTTGCAGAATCGGAGCCGGAGTCGGAGTCGTAAGGAGTCGGAGGTGTTTGGGTGGAGTCGGAGTCGGATTCCTAACAACACTGGGAGTCAGAGCAGGATTTTTTTGTCCGACACCGACTCCGGATATCCAATTGGATCATTTTTTAAATCACGCTCTTAAATTGGTAATTCGTGTTGAAATGGTACAATTTCTTTTGAAACTTTTGTTGAAACAGAGATTTCTTGCTGTGCACTACGATTTCCATTGATTTTAACAGCCAAATTTCATTCCCTTTATGATAAGGAGTCGAGTCGGGAGTCGGAGTCGTAAATTTTGGAAGGCCGGAGTCGGAGTCGGGAGTTGGAAATTTTGGAAAGGTGGAGTCGGAAATTTTGGAAAGGTCGGAGTTGGAGTCGGAGTCGGGTATTTTACCTCCGACTCCGCAACCTTGCCTGAAAGGGAGGTCGGGAGCATGACCCCACTTTCACCTTTTCAGCATAAACTTCTCGGATAAAGCCGTAACACCCAATAAAAACATGAGTTGCTACGTTCAATGCCTCCAGAGTTGAGATTTTTGGTGTAGTGCGACTGCACATACAGAGCTAGAAATTTGCAGTAATAGCAACAGATTCTATTTTCGATGTCGAGTCTATCAACCATGGGCGATCCACCGCTTCACCATCTGGCAGTACTCTTTTGCAGGGGAAATTAAAAAACGTGTCCCATCACTCTCGTTACTGGGGAAAACTTCTGTTGTGACTGTAGGTGGTTCGTCTCTTTGGGCTAAATAATTCCTAACATTCCGACTCACGACAACTGGCCATGTAGCAGAATCGTTTGTTAATCCAGTAGTTCCGACAAATTTTAAATTTTCAGTTTTCGCAAGCCTCATCAGATGCTTCTTTCTTAGTCAGACTCAACAATTTCGAAATGACTTATCTCACTTCCCGTACATAAACTTCCATTTTGACTATTTGCAGGGTCGCAACCAGTTGATTTTTTGGGGAGAACAATTATTGTAATTTGTTGTTGTACCAAAAAACTAAACATGTTTTTGAAAATTTAGGGGAGTAATTGCCCGGTTGTTCCCCTCTGGTTGCGGGCTTGACTACTTATCGCTGTTTCCATCTACACTGTGGTGTGGCTCTTCTTGAACTTTTTGTACATTTTCTGAGGTATAGTTCTGTTAAAATGCTTCTCCAATGTACATTTCTCTTTTACTGCTTTGGGCTTTGTTTCCCGTTAGCTTAGTCTTCTCTTGACTGCCATCTAAAATTTTGGCCTATGTTTCTTGGTATTTGAACTCATGGTATTTATCTCAGTTACAGAAAAAATATATTCTTAAATAAATAGCCCAAATCCAACTATTAAAAACAAAACACCAGCATAAAACCTACCTATAACAATATTTTACGCTTGGATAATGGTTACAGACACTGAAATCCGCTAGGGAACCGGGTTACGAACACAAACCGCTTATTAGAGCAGGTCTTGAATAAAATTTTTTTCTCTTCCAATTTCTAAGCTGAAATATGTGAAATAATTGCAGATGTCGCAATAACTATAAACCTACTTTTCAGAAATTTTTTAAAACAGGCAGTAGCCTCCAAATCTTCCACAAAACTCATCGCACCTATGTTCCTTTTCAGACTTTGTGCATCTTCTAGTTTGTTAGGCTATATCTCAGAAATTGCGGTGCTAATCTGTGTGAGAATGATACCATAATCCTCGTTTCGGCAGTATTTCATGATACAGTTCTCACCGCAAGAACATACTAGGCTTTGTTGAGTTCGCGTTGCAATCTCAACATGAAACGTCTTCAGACTCAGGAATACAGTTTAACAAGTAATGACTTGGAGAACAAGTCTGGAAAATGACGCAGAAGTTTGTCATTTTGTGATTGAAAACCGGGACGCTTCAGAAGACAAGACTTATCAGATAAATGTGGTTCATATCTTACTGAGCATGTAGCCATTTTGTATTCCTCTAGCTAAGGCACCAAGAAAAACTAAAATAATTCATTTTACTAAGAAACAAAACAATACTTAAGCATTTGTAAATTTACATATTCGGCCAATCATACTTTTCTCTAGAGGTAGACAATGCTTTCTTCAAGAAGTCTTTGTTTGATTTTATTTTCTCGTAAAAATCACACGAGGAAAAGTCTGTATTAATTTTACTGGTGATAAGGGCTTTCACATTCTGCTTCTCTTATCAGACCGCTTGTTATTCAAGATACTGTATGACAAATTCTCTCAATGGGAGATGTTGCACCAAGTGCAGGACCAGTGGCGTAGCAAGGGAGGAGCCCTGGGGGGTCCGGGCCCAGGGCGGAACCTTCTGGGGGTCGGCAGTTTGTTGATTGAAAATTAATTTTTGAAAGTTGTTTGATAGTTTCAACTCTTCTTTATTATTTTTACAGTAAATAAATTTTTGAAAGTTATAGCTCTTCAGTTTTTGATTTTAGAAACCCTAGACTGGTAGGCTAGCCTTAAAAAATAGGAAATGTGGGTGTGGAGTGAGCAAATTGATTGAATGTTTACTCAAAAGTATCGGTCAAATCTAGTTTGTAAAAGTGTTTGTTTTGAAATCAGGGCTTTTTTAACATACTTGGGGGCAATTTTCCTCCAATCCCTCCACCTTCCTCTCCATCCAAAGCCACTTCCCTCACCCCAGTCAAAAATCCTTTGAACAAAACAAAGAGATGACA
>JGI24021J15306_10011529_pt1 | contig 10977 bp, 5 predicted proteins | sample Ectturendosymbi1_FD_15306 | JGI IMG/M metagenome (IMG submission 15306)
ACTACCACCTAACGGTTGGCGCCCAGGGCCAGGCAAAGTGGGCCAAGGTGGCCTAAAAGTCCTCCACTTATGACGTCACTCACAAAAAACCCACACCCCCCCAAGCAAATTTTTTTCGAGTTCAGACCAGAAGACTTGCCGCGTCTTTTGAGACTTTTACCGGGTCTGTAGAGCATACCGGACCGGAGAAATTTCCTCGCAAAGCCACATGCGTTTACGTGTTTGTTTTTTTTTAATCCTCGAATCCTAGCGGACACCAAAGAGTTAATCTGTGCGGTTTTTCATGACCAAGTGTTTTAACACCTTGGCTGCCAATGTACGAATATATCGTACTTGGAAATCAGCCTAAAATCAAGCATATTTTGTTTGTCTTACCAACCACATAGTTTCAGAGTCAATTGCGCTAGAGAGCTGTTCAAACCCTCAAAAGACTTGGCAAGTCTTTGAGTCTGCAATGAAAAAAAAATTTTTTTTGGGGGTTTCTGTTTTTTTGTGAGTGACATCATAAGTGAGGTAGGTTTTTGGCCATTTTGGCTCATGTTACCTGGCCTATGGCCCAACCACTAGATGGAAGTATTTTGCTCATGTTTTCATTATAAAATATGCTAGAATCTGAGTCTTTTAAGTCCTTGATCGACTTTCTAGCATTTTCTGGTTCAGAAGTTATGTCTTAAAATAATTGATAATCTGATTAGTGGATTAATTACTATTTCATTGTTTTTAGGTTGTAACTTTTGCACATGAAACCTAAACAAGTCATCCAAAGTATCTAAAGACTCGGATTTTAGCCTAGTTTCCAATAAAAACTTGAGCGAAACACTAGCGGTTTGGGCCTAGGGTCAATTGAAGTTGGTCTAAAACTACTCCACTTAGATGTCACACACAAAAAATCTGAAACCCAAAACCCAAATTTTTTTATTGCAGACATGAAGACTTGCCAAGTCTTTTGAGGGTTTGAACAGCTCTCTAGTGCAATCGTCAGCAGAGATATTCCCACTCAAACACATGTGCAAACTGCTGGATTTTTGCGCCAACCGCCCAACAGCTAATATGTTTCAAAGAGAACTGACCTGCTTACAGGTTGCTGTAAATTGACAACTATTGTTTATACCTACAGTAATTGATAGTCATAACAGTGAGGGAATCAGTATGGTAGATCGCGTCTTATTGTCCAGTTTTAGGCCTCCAGGTTCATTTCTAGTATGAACCAACTTTATCCATTTCACTCTGAGCTGTTGCTGGTATCTGTGCCATGAGCTATTTCATCTGTGGTGACCTAGGCATTTACACATTTTACCACTTGTACAAATATATTTTGCATTATAAAAACTTATTGCTTAGCTTATGGCACTCCTGTGTATATCACAGGTGTGGCCATGGATCCAAAGTGCTGGTGTCGACTCTGGCAGGATTCTGCATTTTTTTCTGGAACTGGAGCTGGAGTCAAAAATTTCTGAAAAACAAGACCTGGATCCAGGGTCAATTTATATTTTCAGCAGCAGCAGGAGTCTGTGTGGTCTTTATAAATGTCATTGGTAATGCACAAATTGGTTTGCACCATGTACAAAGTTTCTCAACAGAGAGGCATTAGCCCACAATTTTTTGAGATGCTTTGCTTAATGCAGCAGTCAAAGTAAGTCCTGTTGTTTGCACAGAATTTTGCAAATTGATGTGGCTATGCCTACTCTGAAGCAAAGAACTGTTGAAATACTTCCAAGTTCCAATCATAGTGTTCTGCATGAAACTTTGACAAAAAGCCATCATTTCATTAAAAAAGACATTTAGTCTTCAAAAAAAATAGGTGTGAGTGTGACTGAAATAATCACCCACTACAAAAATATTTGTTGATATTTATTGATAATAGAATTTTTAAAATAGGCGTTCTTTCTGTGAAAGTAGCTTTGGATTGCAATGCAGTGAAGGCTGTATACAAACAAGTTGTGACTTGTAACCACACTGGTTTCTTAACCCTTTAAGGACCGCAAAGCCACTATAGTGGCCCAAACTTTGGCCAGTCATAACTTGCCGACCAATAGAGCTAGAGAGTTGATGAAACCCTCTACGGATTCCGCAAGTCTTTGACATGAGATCAAAAAAAAATTTTCGGCCTGGATTTTGGGTTCTTTGTGTGTTATGTCACAATGAGAGCATGTTTGGGCAATTTTAGGCCAACTTTGCCTGGCCCTGGGCCCCAGGCCAATGCGAAATTTTTTTCGCTCAATGTTTTTTTGGATTCTTGACTCGAAAACGAGTCTTTAGAGCCCTTGATTGACTTGCTAGCATATCTGGATCTAAAATTATGGCTCAAAAACCAAAAAATGGTCAAAATTTTGCTCCCACAAATGCTAATCTGGGGGGAATTCCACCCCTGACTGTAGCTGGCCATAACTCGCCGTCGGAATGAGCTAGAAAGCTGTTCAAACCCTCTAAAGACTTGTGAAGTCATGTAGTTTGCAATAAAAAAAAAGCATTCTGATTTTGGATTTCGGGTTTTCTGTTGATGTATACATAATGAGAGGATGTTTATGCATATTTCTATATACTTTGATGACGTTATCAAGCCACCCAGACCTGCAGAGCCATTTTTTGACACAATTTTTTTTCGATTTTAGGCCATATTTTGAGTTTTTTGGGGGTTTTATTGATTTTTGAGTGTTCCTGGACCCCAAATTAGGGCCAATGAATGGTAAGTTAATTAGGGAAATCCCAAGAATTGGCCTAGAAGATCGGTAATTTGGCTTTCTGGCCTAACTATGGAACCAGAAATGCTAGAAAGTCTATCAAGGGCTCTAAAAACTCGTATTCGAGTCAAGGATCCAATAAAACTTTGGGCCACAATATCGGCGCGTTGGATCCGCGGATGACATCATAAGAATATTCGCAGAACATCCTCCAATCATGGGGCCATGGACCAAAAAGCCCAAAAAAATTCTGAAAGTTTTTTAAAAATCTAAAATAGAAGACTTCACGAGTCTTTAGAGGGTTTGAATAAAATACCAGAAATATTTTTCTCTATTTTCCTTGTACTTCACTTGCTTAATGCCCCGTCAGGAATACGACGCTGTATCTCACGTCAGCTCGTACAACCTTGGATTTCTGTAACACAGAAAGAGTCTTAGCGAGTTATCTCAGTGTGTTGAAACGAGTTATCTCAGTGTGTTGAAATGTTTTAAGTGGCCATTAAGCGTAAAATGAAAAAAACTAACGTTTTTGTTAGCTCGTAACACTTTTATGCACTACAGTCGTTTCAGGCTGTTGCTAACGCATTTAGCCTTTGCATCCCGTTAATGTTACACACCCGGGTTATGCCGCACTTCTTACGTTTGCGGTCGAAGTTGTATTGGCACGAAAGACAAACAGTGACCGACCCACTTGGCAAGCAGGTCCCTCTAATGTCAACCGTGTTTGCATAAAGTCGTGTCGTCAAGAACGCTTTTGTTTGCACTCATTGTTAGGTAGCTGTATTGTTAATTTAGGAAGTCAAGGCTAGCTTTTAGTTGCTGCTGTTGGTGAAAAACATTCATCCACGTACTTTAAACATCCAGTGATTCCATTATGCGGTTTTCGGAGCGCGCTTGAAGTTCTACATTTGTGTAGCATACAGAAAAATATTTACAACCTTTTTTATTTTTCGACCGGCTCTGTGTCTAGTGGGACTGGGTAGTGATGGGGTTCTTGAATTGACCAGAGGCACTTTTCTTTTGTGCGATGCGTTTTGAGTGAATTTCGATAACCAAAATATTGGTGCCATAGAATTTCTTGCGGAAGTCAAAATCTTGCGTACATTTTGTACAAAAAAGCAAAGCATTCTTTATTTTCGTTCAGCGAATGCTTCTTTGTACCTGTCTTGAGCGTTGTAAGTTTGCTCTCTTCGCTTGCTGTATTATGGTCAGACTGTGCTTTTTTGTATGATTACCTTTCCCTTTATGCACTGAAAAGTTTTTGTAAAAGTAACTGTTTAAATAGCAATTATAAAAGATTGAGATATATGCCGTTACAATTGTTGTGAGCATGTCAAAAGTGTTTGGGTGGTTGTGGAATCTTGTCTCTATGCTGTACAGCCTACGTATTTTTGAGTTTTTGAACACTTTTGTCCAAGTGATGAAGTTGGTGGAAATTGTTTCACATTTGCGATGACTATCACTTAGGCCAATATAATTTTCCCTTCAATAATAACGCACTATTTTAAGTTTGCAAGTTAAAATGTGGTTATTTTGGAGGCCCTCTCAATGAAATCTCTTTCGATTTTGCAGTTGGTGGTTGCTGGTGCTATTCCAACTTCACTTAGTAACTCAGTATGTTCACCGGTTGCCAAGTGGATGTGGCGCGGTTACTATTGCTTGCCATCAAATTTGGGACTTGGGTTTGGATAGATCGGACATAATCTGGATGCATCATATCCAGTGTTCCCTCACAGGTGCGCAAGTGAGCAGTGCCGCGAGACAATTTGCGCAGTGAAATCTCATTCTCGCGCACTTGCAGCAACATTCCAAATTTAATATCATGTATATACCGCATAGCCGTAGTAACGCTTGAAACGTTTCACTGTTTGTGTGTCTACATGGTTGCACAATTGCATGCGCAATAAAACAAACATTTGCTCAATGCAAAATTTTCTTAGAGGGAACACTGGTCATATCTGTATCCCGCAATGTTGCCTCACATCCTCAAAAGTCATAAAGAATTCTTGCTTTTGAAAAACGTTTTAATGTCTTAAGTCAAAGTCTTAATATTTGACCATTACTGAAAAAGATACAACAATTACGCAAACCAAGCGGCGCTTTTTGTTTCGATTTAGTAACTAGTGACATTGGCAACATTTCTTGGCTTTTTCATCTCTCTTCTCTTGTAGAAGCGTTTCTGTTGCATTGATTTTATGCCACACTTGAATTTCTGTTGGCATAGAAGTGACCCTGGTTACTGTTGGTTCCAATCGCTCGAAATTATGCGTAGGAGCTTGCTATTTTTCGTTTGGGTTACAGAACAGTTCGTTGCGTAGTGAAGGAATGGACCATTTTGTAGCGAAAGGGCGTTGTTTTCCAAAACAATACAGCAGCATTGCTCCTCCCGCTCCCAGGCATCCTTTAAATTAGCTCATAACTTAACGTGTTTCTGTGAAGCTCTTGTTGTCCGACTACAGAAGAGTAGCATGGACGGTTTGTATTGTTACTAGCGCGGTCTCATGTAGAGAGCGTAATGTTTTCTTTACGAGCTTCCGAATGCAGACAATTTTTAAAGTGATTCACCGCCAGTTTCTTATGCTATATTTGAGAAAATCTTACTGCGCAAAATACGCTACTTTCATCAGCAAAATTAAAACGTCAACCCAACGAACGTTGTCATTTTATCAGCACAAACGTCAAGAGGCTCTTCCTTATTTCAGGTTGTAAAAGAGTTATCTTACTGTCAACGTTCCGTTTCGGTTGTGCAGCAGTGTTTTGGAGTCCGCGCTCGATTCGATTTGCCGTTGTAAATCAATCTTTCGTTGCGCTGGGGAAAAAGCAAAGGTTTAACTCTGAATAATTGATAACATTAGTCAAACGTATTACAAAGTTTACTTTCAGTATGCAAAGAAAATCTTTGATCGGGTTTTGAAAAACTGCAATCATTTCATCCGTTCACAACATTTCATTTCTGTAAACTTGTTAAAAAGCAATCATTATGCAAGTAGCCATAGCAAAACCTGAAATTTGGTTGAGTTTAGGCTACATTCTCATGCACGGTTGAAGACGGCTTAATTGTTTACGAGCATCCCTGTTTTGCTTTGTTTACAAAAAAGATTTTTTATGTTCTTGGACGATATGGGCATTTTCAGGATTTTTCATGCAGTAGTGGTGGTCCGAAGCATGTTATCTCAGTCTAAATTTAGCAGCGACAAAAGTAGCAAAACGGTATTGTTCAGTTGCCTGCAAGACCGGTGAGTTTTCTTTATGGACAGTGCAACTAAATCGCTGTGTTGGCCACTTTTGTCTTACAACTATCGCAGTCGTCTGAGGGATCTTTCCTGACATTGTCTAATTTGTTCATTCAGCAGAAGAAAAAGAGTAGTTCGTGGTATCCATTTTTACCTCCTGCGATTTTCTGTCGCATCGATCGAAAATCTTGTGAAAGTTAGTTTTTTTGCAATCTTTCCACCCTTTAGGATGCAGAACATAACGTCCTTTGCTCTTTCATTCACTTGACTGTCTGCAATGATGCTCTGTTTGTATGCAGTTGCGGACCCTGAGCTTGGTTGGTCCGTAGCCGCTGTGAACAGCGAGTGCCTGAACTCTGGGCTAAATGTCGAATTATTGATTCAGACTCCGAACATCTTGATCCAGAAGGTGCCAGCTGTCAATTGTGCAAACGCTGCCAGCCATTCCGTTTTTATTCTCGGATAGTAACTTGCTACTTAAAAATGCGTGCATTTCTTTTATCAAAAATTATGAAACTGAGTAATTGAAATTGCACTGGCGGCTTTTACCTATTACGTAGTAACACTTTGTCGCTATAGTTGTTTTGTGATCCACCAGTCATTGTCTTTAAATTCTAGGCCCAAGTGCAATATGAACTTAACCTAGCAACAAAAGTGTTTAGTTTGAAGTGGGCCCCTTTTAACTCTGATCCTTACGGTGTTAACAGACTTGCCGGGCGTATGTAGAGTTAATTTGCTAGTTTCGGTATTCAAATGCACGGTCGAAGCTGTTTTTATACGATTTGCTTGTTGAGTTTGGATTTGACAGCTGCTTTAGCTGATTTTCGAAGGCTGACGTAATGCAACTCCGCACACAAACATTCATCCGAAACAGTTGCGATTCTAGCTTTCAAAATGTGTTTGGGTCGAATTCTGGACAATCTTGAACTTGGGGATAAGACAAAACGCAATTTAACAAGCAGTTAACTTTGTTTAGTCTAGGCAACCGAGTTGGGACAAAACGAACTTGGCCTGGAAACATGGGTTTCCTCCAGCCCATCCGAGAATCGCGAGTGACCCCAACCATTTGTCAAACATCGGTTGGATATTTTTTCTGCGACTAGGTGACAGGGGCAGATTATGTTACATTGTAAGAGTAAGCATCTCCTATATAATGTGAAGTTATAAGTGCTTTTTCAAATTTTTGTAATTCGGACATGAGTTGGCTGCAATGCACACATTGTTTTCCGGTCTGCGCCCAAGCTTTTCAGTTACTCCCGATCGTCAAAATGTTTAAAGTGTGCCTGTATTGCTGTGCTAATTGTGAGGTCGTATTTATTTTTCGTTTGGCTATTAAGTCCCTCTCAGAGGTAACCTCAGGGTGATACATTAATGTCGGTCAAGAAACTGTTTCTTTAATTTTTTTCAAGGTCTTTCATTTTACCCACGGCATTGTTCCTTAGTTCTGTTTTGCTGCAGACATATAGTTGTTTTTTGTTTTAGACACGCTCGAATGTTTGTAAAAACTTATGGATACAAATGTGGCTTTGACTTCCCCGTGCTCCAATTGTAGACGTTTCGATCCCGCACAAAAAAGTCAAAAGGTCTCCTTGGGCTGTTAATTTGATTTTGTTTTTTTGTTGCAACTGGTTTCCAGGCAAACCACTTCACCCGCACCAGTAAACGTATCACGTCTCAGCTTCCTTGGCTACCCTTTTGAAAGCCGGTAGAAAGTGCGTGAGTGAAGCCGCTGTGTCGCCAATCGATACCCAATTTTCCTTGTGCCAGCCAGAAGCATTGCACTCGTGGGTGCACCGCATTAAATTTCGCGTCACAGTTCGCGCGACTCTTGCTGGAAGCCTTCGTCATGGTATTGGTAATCAATAACGCTTTTCCCTTTGCGCAGTAAACTGCCTTGGTCGGGATGCTGTTGCATCAAGCGACAGTGAGTTGTTTTGCTTGGCCCGAGGCGCTTCAGTTGGCTTGTGTGCTATGGAAGCAGCTGGAATTCACGCCTAGGTGCAGAAATAGATGTTCAAAGTTGCGTTTCTTGCCTGAAACGGTCGTGGGATAGCTGTCAGGTTTGTCGACGCAAGGTATTTTGACACTCAGTTGGGTTTTAAATTTTAAGTTTTGCATTGCCGTGTGGCATCTTACAAATTGTTTGCAGTTTTTCGTGGGTGGTAGTGGGTTAAGGAAGTTCAGCAAAGTTTTTTTCAGCTTCAAGTTCGTCGATCGAAGATTCGTTGGTTCCCAAACGAAACTGTATTTTGCGCTGCAACAGAATACAAATAGGTTTGAGCTTTCTTACTTTTTCATGAAACGCTTGGCTACCAGGTATGCCGAGTGACGAACCGATCCAAACTTCATGTATCGCAAACTTTTTTCTAAATCTGTACCAATGGCGTTTTTATACCAAGTTTCTTTCTCAGTTCGTCGACGCTGTCATTCCCTTCGTAACAAATTATAATTGTTCGTTTCTGAAGAAACTCGACAATTTTTTGACGTTGAGTGCTACAGTTTTCTTTCTGAGATTTCTATAGCTACCACAATTCAGTCTGAACTCCTATGATTTTGGAAAGTCTTGTGAGTAATAAAAAATATTGGCTGCTTTGAGTGGGTCCTTTACTTATTTACGATTTCATTTACAGAAGTTTTTTGTCAGCAGAGCTATCTTGCTTGCGATGCCGTGCAGATGATATCAAAACTTATTATTGCAGTTGCTATGAGTTTGTTTCACATTTGAAACGGTTGTTATTGATTGGTCTTTAAAGTAAAGCAGCCATCTTCCAAAAATGCTACAGAAAACCTGAAATTTTATTTTACAATCCCTTCATTCGAACATACGATGAAAAGTTTTTAGTTCAGAAGGAATTCACAAAGACAATTAACTTGCAACAAGCCGTGTGCTCTCGATAAAAACATAGCGATGGTGCCAAATAACTTATGTTGATCTCCATTCTGATGGTGGATATATAAAGCTACGTCGATCGTGCATCTTTTTATTTCAAAATATCTTCGAGAATGTTAAATTCATTAAGATCATCATGTTGGTATTGTCATTATGCGTGCAGTGGTGTTATTTGGTGTAGAGACGTGTTGAAGGATGGCATATATTCACCCTGCGCATCGGATCTTGCATTAACTGCATAGTAGTTCTTACCTGCAAGGATTAGAAAGAATGTATGTGATTTGTAAACAGCGCATTGCTATACCATGAAACAAACCCATACGTGAAGCTTGTTTCTACCAAAGCATTTGAAAGAGACAGTGAGGTATATCAGAAAATGTGTGTTTCGGTGGTCAAAATTGTGCAGAGGTTTTGGCCCGTTCATCCTCTGTCTGGATGATGGACGATCGATAAAAGTCAAAAAAAGCGTAGAGACTGATCGTATAGGGAAGGATCTTTGAACTGAAGGGTTTAGTTGGTAGAAAAGATGGTAGAAATTCGCGTTAGCAAGAAAGTTCTTGCTTTTTGTTTCATTTCAGTTGCACAAGACAGGTGTGGTTAGTTTGTCGAACAGGAAGAGGCGATTACGGGAAAAGGTCAAGTAGAGTGAGTAGGTGTCATAAGTGAAATATAAAGAAACTCAAATAGCTATGAAAAATACTCAGTTCCTCTGAAAATGTTAAGAAATTTGAGATTAGAAGGTAAAAAAGATGAATGTGCCTTTCAGGGGTCCACCAACACAATATTTAAAAAATGACGTGACGATAATGCAAAGATGCAAACATCTAGTCATCTTCATCCAAGCTTCTTGCCCATTTACCTTCATTGTCACTGATACATGGCCAAACATTTCATTTGGAGCAATTGCATGTTTCAGTCTTTCATTGTCGACCGGCACGATACCAGCCAATGGGAACTTCGGGATGTGGTAAATTATATTTTAGAGGAGTACACTCACCACAAATCCCCGGTAACGAGTAAAGAGCAATTTCACCAATAGTTAAAAAGTTTGTCAAACTTTGAGGTTATCGCCCGGTATTTTGCCTATGCTTACAGTCTTAAAATATGTCCTCATCAATTACTAACTTCCGAATATTAAGGTTAGCCAAATATCGAGCGAAATACATAATCAACTTGCCTGACCACTTGTTATTTGACTTTTTAAAAACTGATAAGCAATTGCACGTAGTGCTAAGCAACGAAGTCGGTTGTGTATCATCTAAAAGCAAATGTGGTTTACTTGGCTCAAAGTCTAAATACAGTTATGTGGGACATTCTGATGTGAAAGACTACGGTTTCCTTCGGTTCTGAATTTTTGCGAGATCTGAAAGTTTACCTAGAAGTAACAACCAGTAAGTCTACAAGGCACTGGTGCTTTGTTCCCGCCTCCCATCTTGACTGAGCCCTTGGCAAATACCAGCTGCTTGGCAAAACTTGAATAGCTGATTGACTGCGCCAGTTTTAATACCGTCTTTCAAATATGTATGAATGTGCTACCCACCAGATATTCTGAATTATGGGCAATTGCCAACAGCAGGTCCGTAACTCGCTGAATTTTTGCACCTGGATGTGTTGATTTTGTTGTCGTTGATGGTCCCATCCTTCTGAATTCACGTTATACCGAACAAAAGTCCAAACAAAACGCAATGTAGAATAAACTACGTCACAGTTCCACGCCAGAGACGTACAGACGTAGATATCACCAAAAGGCCGCACAAGCGCACACGCTTTTAGGTCGTGTTGTGTTTTTAGCCATTGTGTGTGTCGTGTTAGCATTTTTCATCGTGAGTGCGCCACTTTCATCCGAAGGTCGTATAGCTTGCGCATGTCAAGTTATCTGAATGAATTCGGACCTGGAGTTGCACCCGGATATGCGCTTTAATTCGGTTTGAGTTGACCGCAGGCTGTCCTTTCCACCCGAGTGACGTCTCGCGCTAGTGGTTGCAAGGCCTTCTCTCTCTGTAGGAGGCCCTGGTATAAATCATTCGGATCCTTGTAAAGTTGCAAAGAGCAACAGTTACGTACAACGAATCCTGTTGAGTTGAGTTGAGTTGATTTTATTTGGCAATAATTAATATTCAGCTAGAAAAAACACAAATTAGTGCAAGGACGCCAGGGCATTGAAGGAACCGGA
>JGI24021J15306_10011531_pt1 | contig 10976 bp, 5 predicted proteins | sample Ectturendosymbi1_FD_15306 | JGI IMG/M metagenome (IMG submission 15306)
TCAAGTCTTTCGCAGTCAAATGTGCGCATAAATGCAACTTCCTGCGCATAAATGCAACTTTCGTTGAAAATAAATGCAACTTTCTCACTTTTTTACTACAACAAAAACTTGCCCTAATGATAACATAACAGCTTTGTGTGGGCTGGGCATAGCTCATGTGTCTCCCATCTACGTTCATGTGAATGCTGCTGTGGTGGACATTAGACAGTACCGATACCACTCGTTATCAAGCTGAAAGTTGTAAAGGAAGCTCTGCATTGGAGATCCGAGCTGCGAGCGCAAAGTTGTGTCAATCAAACCATACTGACAATCAAAGCGAATTGAATTTTATAATATAATTACTTCACTCTTATTGAACGGCATTTTCGTTCAAAGAACAACTGACTTGGAGAAAACTATTAACATGAACAGATCACTTTATCTCGCTTTCAGTAACCACAATCGCAGACGCGTTCTTGTGCAAAGGTGACATCTGGGGGATGGTCAACTACCCGCTTTATGATGCAATAGACGAAGAAAGCAGACTTCACAATAGAACAACCCATGCATCCGACCAATGTTCCCCAAAAGCCCATTTTTATAGTTACTCATTATGCATGGACTTGGAATCAAGCTGCTTTTTATAAATTAGGATTGTATGTAGAAAGATTTTACAACTATCACGTCACAGATGTAGAAACCAGGTTTGTTTTAAGGAAAATGTTAGGAACCTGGTTTGGATCTGTAGTGACCCGATTTCTCTGATTCTAAGGACCCAATGATAATTTTCTGATTCTAGGGACCCAAATTGGGTCCCTAAAACACCTTAAAAAACCCTGGTAGAAACACTTGTCAAAAGCAATATATAATGCGCATGTTTTATTGATGAAATAGAAGTATTTAGTTGACAGGGGTGGATCCATGGGGGGCGATCACCCTCTCCCTAAAACCTACAAAAATAACTTTTTTGTACAATTTGGAAACCAGCATTTGTGATATAAGGCCATTGCTGCCCATTGTTTCGTCACAGTAGTGTTATGAAGTATGCTTCATCTCTCTTACAGTAGTGAAGCCATTATGAGACTTGACTACATAATATTATTGTTTGCAGTAACTGTAGGTCTACTGCAGTCTTCACAGGCTCTAGTAACAAACGAATTCTATCCATAAACAGTGGGACGTGGTGGAGTGCAGATAGAACGCCCTAGCATGAGAATTGTGCATGTTTGATAACGTTCGATAATTGGAGGAAATCCATCGTTCAACTTCATTCAAACAAGACGATTGCTAACAATGAAATTTGTATGCCTTTCTACAATTATCAAGGACAAGGAGTTCTGGCAAAAATGAACAACCTGCCCAACCACCATGGCTTGGGGCCCAATGCAGCTGCATTGGCTTGAGGCTGGCCCTGGTCACCATAAAAAGAAAATTTCATAAAATAAATTCATATAACGGTGATAAACTGAGAAGTCTTGTATTTTGTGGACGAACTTCATGTCACTGTTGCAGCAACACCATGTTACTTCAACCCTGTATTGCTTTGAAGTGTGTAGTAATGATTTAGCCCTTGCAGTCAATAGATTTTGTACAAGTGTTTCAGTCAGTGATAGTCCTATGGTTGCCATTGGTCGCTGAGCCCTGCTCTTTGTAGTGCGCTCTATCTGAAGACTGCTGTACTCAGCCTTTGTTGCCCATTGTTTTGTCAGGGCAGTGTTGTGGAGCATACTACATTTCTCTTACAGTAGTAAAGCCATTATGAGACTTGACTACTAAACATTACTGAAATCGCCCCCTAATATTACTGGCTGGATCCGCCCCTGATATGACTTAGTGTTTGCTTTCGAGTTTTCTGTTTATTTGGTTCACATATGCAGACTCGATGGTTTTCAACAGGTGATCATGATCATCAACTTAGTGCAGTTCATGGATTTCATCTCTTGCTCGTATAATTGGAGTACAAGAAAAGTTAATATCAAACTGTTTAACAGAAATGGGTCAGATTTGAAGCATTTATCCACAACAGTTTTAATGGCTGTAAGTTTTACTAAGATAAAGAAAGACAAGTTGAAACACGCAGTTTTGAGTTTACGGCAGAAATTGTTTTAGGACCAAAACCAGATTTTTTGGCAAAAAATATACTGCTTTCCCAAAATTATTAGTCCCCTATGATTATATAAATTAACATAATTGAAAGATTTTGTTATTTTGGCCATAATTTCTTCATAAATCAGCCATTTTTAATAAAGATTTTGGCCATAAGCTATGGAAAATATTTGGCAACCCTGTTGTACTCCGTAAGATGTTTGGATGAACCAATCACAGAAATCATTGTGTTAGTCCAAACTCCTAGATTCCTTTGCAGCCAAGTAATCTAAGGTTATGAACTTAAGATTGCTCATAACTGCCCAAATATAACAGTTACTAATCTGATGTACTATTGTGAATACATCAATAAACTTTTGCTTCAGCAAAAGTTCACTTTTGGGTTGTAACTGTGTTCAATTTAAGTGATTTTCACCAATATCTCAGTACTTAGATGACGTCAGGCTAGAATCAACCATCTTCATTTAATCCGGATCTTCGCCTAAACTGGATAAAATCGTCAGTCACCAATCAGATCCATGTTAACCGAGGCTTACTGTATAATCCCAATTGTCTTCTGCCCTCTGCTATGTCACAGAGCTTGAGTAAATGCATGAACAAAACCAGTAAAATTATTGCCATGTAACCTACTGCAGTTTTGCTGAGTCAGCAGTGAAATGTCCCAGATGTGCTGTGCATGCCACTTAGATGGTGTAAAAGTCAGGGTTGGATCAGTTCCACTTTGTAATTGAGTTGAATGTGATTAATTACACTTTTCATAGAATTGTAATACGACTTTTTGTTTAATTGTAAAAACACAGTCACAATTAATCCAAGTCTGTTTGGAACTGTATTTACTCTAAAACATTTTTATTCTTCTTTAGAACTTGACTACACTTTCATGAATATGACAGCTTGTAAATATTAATTTTTTCGGTCGAACTGAGCTCACAAGCCAACATGAAAACAACTTTATTTAACTGAGGCAACTTGTATTTAGTCCAGAAACTTTAAGCATATTTTTACTTGTAAATTATGTATTCTTCTTGCTATGTGAATACATTAGTGTTGTGTTATATGCAACTTTCCAGAATGACATAAAAATGTATCTGAATTACAGCATTTTATAAATTAGCACTGCCTTTTGATGTTCAAACAAAATGAAATTCAGGCAGGTTCTTGCACAATTTAAACAATGAAGCCAATCTGTTAAAAAGTTTCAACAGAACTGGATCACATTCTGCAATTAAGATTGAAAACCAGAAAATAAACAAAAGATAACTATGTGAACACAAAACTTACTGTATTTTGTGGAATCCCAAGCAGGAAAAAAATAGATGGGACAAAGAGCCAGTCCAACTGCAACCACAAACCCTACAACAGGAAGAAAGTTCCTGTTTTTCAAAACCCTATCTTTTGGAAAATTTCTCAAAGCTTGATTCTTCTGGTGCAAAAGCTTTGAATACACTAACATGATTTCATATTCATTCAAAAGTTTGCCTAAAAAGTGTCTACAAACAACTGCAAGAAAAGATATTTTGTTGAACAAAAAGAAGTCACCACAGTATATAACCTATCTAGTTTAAGCAGTTATCACAGTAATTTGAAAAGACTTTCGTAAGTTTTTTGGAAACGCTTACAATCACTGATATAAATAAGCTTAGAAAACAAACCACTCGTCTGGGCTAATTTTATCATGTAGGAGTAATCAATAACCATGCTAAACTATCAGCATTTAAAAATGTTCTAAGTCCTTCTATTGGATTCATACGACTACAATCACACTAAATGTTCTTCCACCTACAAAAATGCATTATGTATTACCTATTTTGGTGCTATTGTGTATTGCATTCAAAGACACTAGTTACAAAACCATAAATTTTGTTGAAAAAAGCATATTTGTTAAGAATGTTTCACAGATACAGCAAATTCCAGTAGCACATACCTCCAGTTGCAAGAAATGTCTTTGCTACATAAAATAAACCATGGACGCCAGAGCAGCGGTAGAGCAGGGGGGTAGCAATGAAGTTAAGAGCAATGGAAACAAAAAATCGTTACCAATTATGCTTGTTTCTATTTAGCAACAATGTTGACCTCAAATAATAACAGAAATTATAGAAAACCCTTCTGAATTATCTCAGTCCATAAATAGCTACAATAAATTTGTTTCAAGTCGGTATTGATAAACCATGAAATTACCTATGATATTGTTATGAAAAGGCACCTCTGTCCCCATTGTCCTCCTTTTAAAAGGGCAGGGAATAAATGTCCCCACCATTCCCCCACTCTCTGGCATCCCTGAAGAAAACCTACACAATGTTCTAATTGCACTTCCATTCATGTTATATCAAATTTACAGTGTAACACAGCACAAACATAGTTTGTATCATTAATCACAGGAAGTTCTAAGCACTTATAAAAAGCACAATAATATGATTAGTATTGAACTACTGATATTAACCACATCCAATGTGGTGACGTTAGTAGCTTTGGCAATACTGCTCTACATTCCCAAATTTCTCATTTTATTTGTTCATTTAAGTTTACAACATGGCATTGTGGCATATATTTTTAAGGCCATTTTTTATTTCAGAGCAAAACTGTTATAAAAAAGTTGATGTAAAACAACTAATTCAACCTCAACTAGTAAAATGTTAATATCATATAGAAAAAACAGGGTTATATGACAAAGTAGCATAATGTCATATTGTCTAATTCCACTCACTGTTGCGATTAGATAGCCCGAGCAGCAAGTGTGCAAAGCTTGACACTGTGGCATCACTCTTATCACTTGTTCGTGCCACATATATATGGGTGTTATGCTTTGTTCACATCCCATTTGTGGTGAATCTCACATTCAACGCAACGACAACTGAGAGGTAGCAACAACATCCCCTTCATTTTACAACAAACTGCACCGATCGCACATTCTTTTTATGAAGGTTGCACCTGGCACTACCTTAACACCCTGGTCACAGCACCATTTTGTTGACGACTGAAAAGCCTGAGCGGCAAGTGTGCAAAGTTTCACGCTGTGGCAGCAAGTAACAATAGAGATNACCTGATGATATTACTTTATTATTACTTGTTTGCACCATATATACAGGGTGACACAAAAAAACGATAATCACCAAAAATAACTTCCAAAATTTTATTTAGATTGACACAAAACTTCAGCTACATCAGGTCAAGCCTGTGTAGCAGACACCTCCAAGTTTCAAGTCTGTACTACAAAAACTCTTTTTTGCTGAATTTGCCATAAGTAATAAGCGAAGGTTTTCAAATTAAAAGCTGTCTGTATCCAGAAATTCTTCTTTGATTCTTTTTGTACAGTTTACGTAATAAAAGGCACAAGATTGCGATCAGCAGTGCTGCCATTTTAGCTGATTTGCTGCTAAATCTAGCAGGATTTTCTCACTGTTAGCTGTAAAATTTTCAATCTAGCAGTTAGCTGGTTTTCTAGCAGGGTTTTACGAACTGTTTGGCAGGCTGAGCAATTAACAACTTCTTGACCATACACCTATTTCAACAGTTTTTTCAGGTGAAAACTTGTACACCTTCTTCATAAAAAATGTACTTCTTTATGACATTTTTAATTGGGTAACACCAGGACAAAGCACAACCAGCTGCCTGCAATTATTTGGAATTTGTATTATGATGCAAGGAAGCTACTTTAAGCAGATAATTGTATCATAATAACAAGTAATTAGATGGCTTGGTGAAGCCTAAATGATTTATTTGTGTGCTTAGTGAGCACGTTGGGTTGAAGACAACATTTGTAGAATGTTTTTATCCCATGGCACGACATTTCCAAGTCATTCAGTTACACCAGTAAATAGTAATGTCTAGCAAAACACTACATGGTAAACCAAAGCTGCTAAAACTTTCGACATATATGGTTGCAAGACTCAGAACTTAAAAGTTGGCTCAGTGCCTTCAGCCTATCCTGCTGATTCAAGAAAAGCCTTTTGCAAAGTTTACAATAGTGCAATTCCAGCGAAATATTGTGAGCTTAAAAGGCATAACTGGTAGCAAAAGCACTCAGCAAATCAGAATGAAAACTTTTTACATGTTCCTGAATGTAACACAAAGTTTTAAGCTACAAAGACCAGGCTCAGAAAGTTGAAGGGCTGAAGCAATGCTCAGGTTGTTTATCACTGAACATTATTCTACTGCATAAATACATGCAACCATTTGAAAGACACCATCAAGAACTGTGTGTCATACAAAAAACAAAGTAAGCTGCAGTTACTTTGCTCGAAATGTTGACTGAAAGAAAATTGTGGGCCAAAAAGTGCATTGGCCAAGACCGGCTTTTTCAGTCCATATCATGCTTATTGAGAGCAAGTGCAAGGCAAAAAATTAATATATTAATTGTATTACTCATAAGTTTCTTTTAATTGTTCAAATGACAGATTTTTAACTGAATTTCACTGCTTTTAGTAGAGTTTAACTAAAAAATTGTGTCAAGATTTAAAAAAAATCTAGCAATTTTTGTGACACTATTTAGCAGATTTAGGTCACATCTATCTGGCAACACTAGCGGTCAGCACGATACACTCAAAATTGTCACATCACGATGCAAACTAGAGAAAGCATACAGAGAGTAAAGCTATACACTAACACGGTTGCTTTGCCCACATACTTTATGATTTAGCAGGTGTTGAGATGTTTTTTCAACATAGGGCCCCGTACTCTCGAAATGTTACAGGCCCCACGCTACCTTAATCGGGCACTGACTTTATTGCACTTGTCAAAAGAGCATTACTGTTGAAAAAGGTAAAAATAAGAAGTTAAAATGCCTTAGCCAACAAACTTTCTCTGGATTTAAGCTTTGCATGCATCATCATACAAATAACAATCAAAACCAAGTGGGATCATTCCATTGTAATTCAACATTTAAAGAGTGTAGCCCATACTCATAGATTTTAACAATTTGCAGATAGTGTATTTATTCCATTATAAGCTGCGGCATATAAGTTTTTTTCATCACTTTATGCAGCTTATAATCAAGAGCAGCTTACATTTTTATTTCTTTACCTTGTCATAAGCCATAGATGATGCTCAGTCTTTCCTTGGCTACGTTTTGTCAAACGCACTCTATTTGCATTTTATACTCTGTAGCATCACGTGCACATCTGTCACAGGAGGGATTATGATGGACAGAAAGCACTTGTAGTGGTGTAAGCATCGTTTACAGGTTTGCCAATTAAACGCAAAACGTGCTAGTACGCGAAAGTATCTCAGAGGCTTAGATAACATTAGTTTATAGTTAAAGTGCGGCTTATATTAAAGACCAAATGTGATCATACCTGTTGATTTTAGATTCTATTTGAATGAGGACTGACGATGCGTTGCCAAACGCGAAACTAGTTTCCCGTCAATAAACTGTGACTGATTTACTTGCCGCTATCTTTGTGGCCTTTAACTATGAAAAATAGAAACGCTTGCAAGTTTTAATCGTCGCTGAAGAATGAAAGTAGGCAGATTGAGATTCCTCGGAAGCTTGCCGCAAGGCTAAAGTTTGTTTGTTGTCTGTTGATTTTATTTAAAGCACATTGCAAAGGCATAGTAATTTAGCCATTTAGAAAACAAACACCTTACCTCATTAACACGGAACATTGCAAACACTGGAGTTAGCAGAGATGAGCACGGACAGGACTAAATCGGACTGCAATTTTTGTGAAAATTGAGGACCAGGACCGGATCGGCCTGAGAAAATTTTTGTTGTTTTAATGTGATTATCCTGAAAATATCAAAAATTTTAGTTGTGATCCAATTTCGCAGGCTTGCTAAATGGTAGTGTATATTTTGCAGAGATGAACATGGATTTGGATTTGGATATAAATCCAGCGGATTGGCAGGTATTTGATGGATTTGGATTTCATAATTTCTGATTAACCGGATTTGGACTTGGATTTGATAAGTTTGTTTATTTTATTCAAAACGTTTGGTTCAGTTTCAAGATTACTGTATTTAATCTGTGCAATCACATTATATGTGTTATAATGTCATTGATATGTGTAAATTTGTTCAGGTTCAATGAAAATAAGACGTCATTAGGCATTGTATAACACACACATCATGCTGGTTCAAATGTTCAGCCTTCAGGATGACCAAGAGCACTATTCAGCGATACAAGTCTTCTTTCATGTTGAGGCCACTGGTGCCACGGCCCACTCCTACTGTTTTTCCACTCGATCTAGTGTTTTTGCATTTCATCTGGTGTTCTGTTGGTTTTTCATAGTGTTTTTAATGAGTGAGCTGAATGTAATTAAAGTACTAATTTTGTGTAATTGGAACTGTGATTGATACTTTTTGATTTTGTGCAATTGTAATTAGCTAAAAATTCTACTGTTGCAACTATTCCGCTGGCGTTATGCTGAAGTGCGCGGTGAACCACAAACGGAATGTGCGTGAAGAACAACACCATATATATACAGCGCAAACAAGCAATAATAGAGCGATCTCGTTGGGTGAATTCTATTGCTGCCTGCTGCCACAGTGTGACGCTTTGCGCACATGCTGATCGGGCTTTCCGATCACAACACTACCAAATGCATCTTAAATTACACGAAAGCATATAATCTGTTTTGAGTTAAACCGCCAAAAGCATATAATCTGTTTTGACTTAAATCGCCATGAATGTCTATGCCTGCTGTCCGATTGTTCGTTGGTTCTGCTCTCACCATTTCCTTTGGCTTAGCTTGTAGAGGTTTCACCTTTGATAGGAGTGCTTTTAATGTACTTTTTCAAAATGTTTAGGGTTTACATTTAAGGTGTATGTTTAAGTGTCCGTTTAGGGTTTACCTTGAGGTTTAGGATTTAGGTTGTAAGTTCAACTTTTAGGTTTGGGTTTTGGGTTTATGTTTGAATTTTGAGTTTAGGTTCAAGTTTGGTTTACGTTTTGGGTTTAAGTTTTGGTTTTAGGTTTAGGGTTTTAGGTCATGTAACAAGGACCTTAGGCTGATCCAAGTGTATCGTCCTTGTCACTTGACCAATCCAAGCAATTGGACTCTCCTAACGGCAAAATAACTCCAGCAGTACTTTTGCCTCTTATGCCTTATAGACACTTTCTTGTTAAAGTTGGAAATGCTGAAAGGCTGTGTCTATTTTGCTTCATGAGGCAAAGGCACTGCTGGATGTATTTTGCTTTCAACCAATCGTAATTGGCAAAAGGCAAAATAGTTCGAGTAGTTCTTTTGCCTCAAGAGGCAAAATATAAATACATGACTTTACATTGGTGGATCAGGACTGGATTGCACTGATGATTTTCAAAAATTTTGCGGATCAGGACTGGACTCGGGCTGAAAAATTTCACAGTCAGCTCATCTCTGGAAGTTTGTCGCACTTTAGAGATGGCACAGTCCAAGATTTTTCAGACATGGACCGCCCATATCCCGCAACATTCAGCCCATTAACCGCTCGTCGACAGGCAACATTTATTCTTTTCCAAACCGGCTCACCCATGGCCCACTAAACAATTGGAAGTCTTGTCTAGTTTGTCTCCTGAGGTAAAATATCTCCAAGGGTTATTTTGCCTTCTGAGGCAAAGTATCTGCTGAGACTATTTTGCCGTTTGTGGAACATGATTGGTTGAAGTGGACATATCATGTGACAAGCCCCCCAAAGAAAGCTCCAAGCACCCACAAAAATATGAAACTACCTGTATACTGCATAAATCAGTGGATTTGTTGTCATTTTTAGAATGTCAAGACCCCCGCACAAAAGTAAAGCTTCGCTATGGAATAGACTACTTTTGGAGGCCGTTATGCTCTCAACCTAAAACTTTCGTCCTACAAACCTAAACATGAACACTCACCATAAAACCTTCAACCTTTAGCCTAAACCTAAAACTCTAAACGTAAAACCTGGAACCTTACTTAGAAAGCTATTGTGATTTGGTGCATATATCAAAAACACAGGCTTGTCCATAGGAATGTCATTCCTATGGGAATCTCATGGGAAACATCCCATGGGATGGGATGTGACAGCACACATTTGTATTTCCCACGAGGCAGTAGCCATGTCATAACAACTTCAGAAATAGAATGAGTGTCAGAATGATACTGAATTGTCATACTTAGGCTATATTTCTGAATTTTAAAGTCAATAAATTTTGTCGTTTTGCATGTCTCTTTGTACATGTAGTGCTATTTTGTAGATACTAAACCTAACCTTGCGATGGGACAGACAAACATGTCCCATGGACAATCCTGCAAAAACACTTATAGCACGCCATCAAAATGTTGTACAACACATTTCCTCCAAGAAGCCGTTCAGCACCAAAACCATTGACTGCCACGCCCATGCAAGAAGTTATCATCATGCACGAAAAGTTTCTTAAAGTGTACCGACCAGTCGCGCCTGACGGAGCGCTCACATATGGGAAAAGCAAATTTGCCTTAAAATACAGCAACGGCAAAGGAATGCCAAGTGGATTCAGTAACTTTTGTTGCCACCGAGTGGTTCTTTCAACTCAATAAAATTTAAAGGTTTTTTCAACATCAGCGGGCGGCTCGGTGAAGTCCAACCCCTAAAAATATTGTTAACGGCCCGCTCGTTCAACCTCAGCGGCCCGCCCAAAATCCGGACCATTAGCGGCCCGTGCCGTCTCTACCGCACTTTCGCCAGCCGCACTTACGATTGTATGCGAGGTTCATCAAAAAAAGTCAGAATTGTCAAGGGGTAATAAGGAAACAACATTTTTCACTGCAATGGGCAGGAAAGCAATATCAGAATGGTTGGAAACCTTTTTCAACGAAAAAATCACATTGCTCTACAAAACACACCTCCAAAACAAGAAAACAACATCATACGCACAGGCACTGTTACGTAAATACAAGTACCTGTTTCTCGAAAGATGCAGAAAATCTAACAACTTATGGTTACGTGCTTTGATGCGGTCAGAT
>JGI24021J15306_10011532_pt1 | contig 10976 bp, 10 predicted proteins | sample Ectturendosymbi1_FD_15306 | JGI IMG/M metagenome (IMG submission 15306)
CCTGAAGACTTTGGTGCTTCGTACCCCCTGCTTTGGCTCCTCGTACCCCCAAGTGGTACGTGTACCCCCGGTTAAGAACCACTGTCCTAAACCGACAACTTGGGGGTTTCCCCAAAATCGTCAGAGCCAGAGGTTAAAGGTTGATCACAATTCACACTGATTAAAAATTTTTGGATTACGACTGCGAAGTTGGCTCACTGAAACGTTACAAATCTGGTGATATGGACAGTGTAGCGAAAATTGACCCCATGCAGCAATAAGATTATGAAACCTGAAGCGCGACAGATTTGTGGCATTGGTCGTTCGATTTGTGGCATTGGTCGTTCCTCTAAGGACCGAGTTTTAAGCTAAAAAATCCCTGAGTGGCTTTTTGTATCCATTTTGATACTAGTATTGAAGTTTCAAAAAATTTTATTTTGAATTTTGTCTTTACCCCACTTTTGGAAACGTTCCATATTTGTAACATTGGTCCATCGTGCTTGTGAAGTCACACAAATCTGAGATTCAAGCATTGATGACTTGGTGGTGGCTAATGTGAACTTAATACAGGTTGGCGTAGAAAGGTATAGCTACCTGTTTGTAAACAATGGCACACAGAAGGCAACCGGATCTTGCGGTGACATTCGTTGTGAGTGTTTTACGCGTCAACCAGTGTGACTTTTCTAAGTCGAGTCACTACTGGTTAGCCTGAGATGGTGGTTTCTGATAATACTGTTGCACGTTTGTTTTTATGCTTGCAAATGAGCACCCGACATTTCTCGTCAAGATGAGCGCTTACTGTACCAAACGCATTATAATTAAAAGTTTGAGCATAGCGTGATCTGCTTGTAAGGATCAAACTCATTCAAGTATGCTTCGCCCAAAATCTAGAAAAGCTGAAAAGCGCAAATCTTTGCGTTACGGTTGAAAACGTCTGTTACCAAAAAGTTTCCACTGGGTATTTTTGACAATCCACCCTTTTTTGCACACCGCCTCTCTCTTCTTTTTTGTATAACGTCTCTCTTTTTCAGGAAGAAACCGGGATGCCGAAGGTGGTCGACCCCTGGGGAGGGTCGTACATGATGGAGAGCTTGACCAACGACTTATACGACGCCGCTTTGAAAGTATGTTGCGTCAGTTGGACTTTGAAGTTCACTTGCAGTTTGGTTGCCTTGAACACACACTTAACCACTGCTGTTATCGCGTGCAAATTGCACTGGCAATTTTTGCTGTTGCAGGCATCTTAAAAATGTATTTTTACTGGTATGATAACCCGTAAGTGCAATATGTGCATCGTCCATAAGCTCCACGTGGACGGTTTTCGGGAATGGCTGTTTCATCGCTGAGACATTTCGGTCATTTGTCCCATAGTACTATTAGAACTCGCCGTAACAGTGTTCACCTTTTCAGTCATTATGACCGAAATGACTCAACATTTCTCGGTCATTTAAAATAATCTGTCTATGACCGAAAAACTAAACCCAGTTTCGGGGTTTAATAAACCACGGTTTGTTGACGGTATTACATTGGTAGTAAGGATAACCCACTGTTTGTGGAGCAGTCTCAGAGGCTATAGCATCAGACCACTCTCATCTGTTTTTGTTGGTTATGATCAGAGTAACATGCCGGGTGGTGTAACGGACCATTAACTATTTCTTCCATCAGAAGCTCAGGCTTCCCGCAGATTTTAATCAGGGCATTGTTGCGCAACAGAAGCGTATACTTTGCGTATTCATCCATGCTACTAGTAATGGTACGTCAATGACCAAACGTGACAGAAAAAAAACAATCTGCAGCGTCTCAAATACTGCCAGGCGAAGTAGAATGAAGACGATCTATGCCCGTGTTCAGGGAAATGGCTCGAAAGTCTTGTTCACCATCGAAAAAATTTTTTCATACACACTGGAACTTCACTTGATGATCAAGATGTATAAGACACCGAAACGATCATTCCCCACGGTTGAGTGCTGCGTGTTACAGTCTTGAACCCTGCTGGTAACGATCGGGTCCTGATGCGATGATGACGTTAACATAGCAAACGAAGTCGTCAATCTTCCTCTTGTCAATTCAGGTAATCGAAGAGATCGAGGACATCGGCGGCATGGCCCAGGCCGTGGTTGAAGGCATTCCCAAGCTTCGTATTGAGGAGTGCGCCGCCAAGCGGCAGGCCAGGATCGATTCTGGTGAGCGAACGAATGTCTGAATCGCATCGGACGTTTACGAACGAAATAATCTTTCGTCGAATGTCTTGGTTGATGGCTTGTGTATCGTGTGCGGTCCAGCGCAGGAGGGACATCAGTTAGTGTTAACATGTGGCCGTTGCGCTGCCGCAGATGGAAAGCGATTGTGTTAAGAGAATTGTTGCGATTGTTAAGGAAGCGAAACGATTGTGGGGGTGAACAAATATCGCTTGGAGAAGGAGGAGCAGATAGAAGTGCTCGCCATCGACAACACACAAGTCCGCGAAAGCCAAGTATGTAACTGTGTTGTTATTACCTACAACTATGCTGTTATTACCTGCAACTGTGTTGTTATTACCTGTAACTGTTTTCAGTACCGTTAAAAAGTAGAGTTCAAACTTGTTATTTTTGCCAACTTGTGATCTGTGAAAGCACATGCCTGTGTCAATGGATTTTTAAAGTTTGTTAAAACTGATTCTAGCTTCGCGTTGTCTGATAGCATCGCAAGCAATAAAGACGTTCTGAAATTGTTTACGCTTCAACTGTGGTTGTGACACTCAAACTCTTCGTGGGAAATGTCGACAAGGTAAATAACAGTCACGAAAAACAGGGAAAAAAATAAAATTCACCTTGTTTTTCGCCACACATCAAGCAGTTGAGCCTCATTCCTTGATATCAAACCTATGCAGGAAACTCGCCCTTTTATTTCACAAGTTATTTGCTTTTATTTCTTCATTGAAAAAACAACATCTTACACGCATGGTATAATTATTCAGGCATCATTCGAGGCCTTGTTCCTATAACCGGATGGCAGTGTTCACGCTTGTGCAGAAACTTGTACTTCGTAAAAATTTCCAATCTCTACTTGTTCTTTTTCTGCTTTCAGATCAGCAAAATCAAGAAGATTCGCGAAAACCGAGACGAGAAGAAGGCCCAGGACTGTCTGCGTGCCATGACTGAGGCTTGCAGGTTGACTTGGACTTAACCTCGTTGGAAGTTGTCAATTCATGTTGGGGCCACACTTGGCGCTGGCCACAACCTCGATTCACAGTTGCAGCAGTTAAATCTTAGAAAGCAACTTATTTATTTTAATAGGTCGTTTGTGGGAAAGTGTGCTGTAGATTCTCCCTCTGTCTATGATCATAAGGTTCCCATGTGGTTGACAATGTGTTGAAAGAAAATGGTTGGTAGTAGTTGTGTCGTCACAAAAGACGCTTTTCGACCACAGGGGCAGCGGGAACCTCCTGGGTCTTGCGGTCGAATGCGCGCGTGCGCGATGCACCGTTGGCGAAATCTCTGACGCCATGGAGGAGGTTTTCGGTCGACATCGAGCAGTGGATAGACTGGTCAGTGGCGCGTACAGGTGAGTTGCTGTTGATTGCTGAAAACTTTGCCAAGCCAGCTGTTGACGGTGTCGCTAGAACCGACAACGTGCAACTAACTTGCAGCTCAAACGCATAACCCCGTCCATCACATTGTAGCAGTTTTTTTAGCTGATTTTGGTGACGGCAATTGGCAGAAGCCTGGAATTTATTGCTTCTTGCCGGTTGAGGTTGTGAACGCTCTTTGCAAAAGGAGGTGAACTCGACAAAAGGAGCGCTACGCGATTCACTGCGTGGCCGTGGGTCGAACACCCAACCTCCCAATTGAAAGGCGGACCCTCTACCACCGAGCTATCGCCGCCCATTGTAGCATTTTGCCGCAAAGCGTTCGCTGAAAGTTGCATTAGCGCACTGAGTAGTAAAATCGTTGCCATGGTTCTTCTCCAAAACGAGAAGAAAAGTACGGCGTCCTTTCCAAAGTCGCCTGCATTGCTTTGCTTTCGTTTCGTCTTCATCTCTCATTGAACACGGCTGCCAAACACTGACCCTATCGTGGCAGAACTGAGTTTGGAGACAGTGACGAGATCACGACCGCCATGCAACGCGTGGAAGAGTTCGAGAAAATGGACGGACGCAGGCCGCGTATTTTGGTGGCGAAGATGGGCCAGGACGGACACGACAGGGGTGCCAAGGTGATCGCGACGGGTTTTGCGGACCTCGGATTCGATGTGGACATCGGACCACTCTTCCAGGTCAGTGTTTCTCTTCCTGTCCCGGTTCGAACCGGTCAGTTGATGCTCGACATAGATGTGCCGCGAAGTCATGCTGCTATTAAGTTTGACGTAGAAACTCATTTTGGCTGCATTTCCAGTTTCCCATGCATTGCAGCGTAGGTCGATATTTACCGACTTTTTCTGATTGTACCACCTGCGCTTTCAAAAAAGTTTAATTTCGTTAGAAAATTTTCGGATGAATCAATACTGAGAGGTTTAACGGCCAAAGATGGTGACTTCATGATCCCTTTTATCTGCAACTTTCCGAAACAAAGCGACTGCCAGGGTTCCCACACGGTATTGAAAGTGTTGAAAAAGTATTGAATTGTGAAATCAGTTTTCAAGACCTTCAAAAGTACTGAATTTGGACGAGATGTTCATAAAAGTATTGAAAAAGTATGGAGAATTCCAAATTCAGCCATTTGGTCATTCAAACTTTGTTCTTTACAGCTGATGGCAGTTCTGCAGGTGTTTCTGCTTTGTGTTTCACGAGTAAATTTTAGAAAATAAAGATAATTGATGGTATTAAAGTTCTTTTAGTATTGAAAGGTATTGAAAAAGTATGGAAAATGATTTTTGAAAGTGTGTGGCAACCCTGTAATGTGTGTCGCTGAGATTGGGTTTCGTAACGAAATATCGACTTCAAGCCAGGTGCTGCCATACAACAAGTTGGTTTCCACTGATACTAAGCCATCTTCGAAGACAGCGGTATTTTTGCGCCATACACGTTATTTGCTTCACGCCTTCGTTGAAAACGACCTTTCACACACGCCTTTAGTGCAAAATAGCCCCGACGTTTTGATCAACGTCACCTGCTGTTTGCGAAGCTATCCTGTCGCTAGAGGCACTGTTTGGCTTAACGCAGACGCCGTCAGAGGTCGCTCAGCAGGCGATCGACGCCGACGTCCACTGCGTGGGGATCAGCACCTTGGCCGCCGCGCACAAGACCCTGGTGCCGGAACTCGTCAAGATCCTTCGTGAAATGGGCAGGGGAGACATTCTCGTGATCACGGGAGGTGAGTGCTGTCGTCATCATGTGCTTGCAAAAGTGTTCTAGCGTTTCAACTCGGTGTTCACGGTAAAAAACGTTTTTTTTTTCGCTTTTTTTGGCACGAAAATTTATCCGTTATTCTGATTGAAAACATGTTCATGGGAAGGAAATCTACATCNACCTGATCTTTTTTTTTAATAACCANGCAAATGATCCTCAGGCGCATCCGCTTGAAGAAGATCGTTGCCCACGCGAATAACAATGAGTCGTTTACCTGTTTCTGTGAAATAGGTTTTTCGAATAGGACGGAAATCTGTTGTTGGAAGTAGACAGTCTTTGGGACGTGAGTTAGAGAAAAAATACGGTTGTGAAATGTGAAACACTGATCTTTGCCTGCTTTTTTCTTTGGCCTTGTGTCACGTGAGCATTTAGCCTCGTCGCAGTCAGTCAGGACAGTACGTCAGAGACAAGTGGGAGGAAGCATGGGTCGACTTTTCAACTGTTGCGACGACCGCCCGAAATGTCAGTTGGCTTGCCTTTCATCTTGCCACCGACGTCATCAATAAAGGTTAATCCTCCCACCTTGACACCTGGTCCGGTCGAATTCGAAAGCAAACAAAAAATACCCCTTGTTTTAACTCAACGCGCTCTGTGATAATTGGCCTCGTTACGCGTTCGGAAGGAATGCGCGATTGTTTTTCGCAGCGGCGATTAATAATTCATAATTCAAACGACGCACGATGCATCGCTGACGCGCGAACGGGTCGCCATCTGCGTTGTCCATGCAATCCAGCAAAGGTGGTGACCTTTGCTTGCGGTGTTTGTCAACTGAGTCCAGCTGTTCTTCATCGAAGCCAAGTTTTTTTTCTGCGGCGTAGTATCGAAACAGGGGAATTTTGTTCATCCAAGCACTTTTCACCGAGCGGCGCTCATTTCGATTGTGCATTGTTGTGGAGATTCTCGTGTTTTCGGTGTTTCGACTGCATGTCATACCTTTTGTACCNAGAAAAACGTGAAATGTGAGCATTCACCAACAAGCGAGTGATCTTTCGTACATTTTAACCTTACGTTCAGCTTATTTCANAAGTATTTTTTATTATAAACGCCTTATTTTCGTAATCACGCGGCGACAAGCCAAAAAACTCACGCGTGCGCGTGAACATCTCGTCAGTTTCATCTGCAGTCCGGCTTGAACTGTATTCTTCCGCGTTGCAGGCGTGATTCCTCCGCAAGATTACGACTTCTTGTACGAATCCGGCGTCGCCTGCGTTTTTGGTCCCGGCACGCGACTGCCCCAGGCGGCGATCGAGGTGATCGATCAAATCGAGAAGAACGTTATGCAAAGGCAGAGTTCGCTCTAACGCAGCGCACTGAGAACACAGCGTTCCAAGCCTGTGGGCCATATTTTGCCGGCCCTTTTCCACATCTGACCTGATACGATTCAAGCAATCCTTGCGCCGTCGTCGACCACCATATGCTGTAGGAACACGAGGCGTCAGTCGGGAACCCTTCTACCTTGGTTAAAATATCTCGCGCGTGACAAACATCAGTGCACTTGAAGTTGTTGATGTTGGAAGAGTTGACACCAGGCAACCTGGCACGTTTGAAAGTAATGTTTCGGGCGCGAAACAAGGTGAATGGTGAAAATAGTGTTTCACCAGCTTTGTTGCTTGTAAAATGTCGTAAAATTTACCAATGCTTCGGTGTAATACTGTGAAAAAACAACTGCTTTTGTTGTTAGGAGTCGATGTAAAATTGTATGAACATGCAGTTGTTTTCAGGTTAGGGGAATTTCTCAGTTTCAGACAGTGCGATGGTTGCTAAGTGATGCAGACACTACAAAAACAAAGAAAAACAATTTTTTTAATCAAACGTAAATCAGTGTTTCGCAATCCCACCAACAACGTTAAGTTTAAATCGCTAAAGCGTTTTTCGGTCTGGTATACTTATTTACGTGTGGGGTGCTGTCGACATTCTCGTAATGAATCCGTCGAGCCATCGAACATAGTACGCCCGCGCCAAGCAATAAGTCACGTATTCCACTATCGAAAAAGTTCAAATGTGTTTTCTGTCGCTAACTCATTATCAGAGCGGAGTGACTTTTGCCAAAAAACTTTTAAATTTAACTGTTGCTTTCTTGTGTTTATATGCAATGTCACCATCGGAGGAAGATCTACGTTTTTGTGTCAATTTAGCGAAAAGCAGGAGGTGGAACGTAAATGTTTCCTGAAATATTGTAGAAGATCCTTTCGCTTGACCGTGCGCGTTTTCTCGCGCAGCTGTTTCTCGACGACTTCGTGAAGACCTTCGCGACGCGTTTACATTGTTTCTTCCTGTCACCTTTATTTCCTCTTTGCATAGTGTATTTTTTGTTTCTTCACATTTTGCGTCGCGCAACAAAGAAGGTGGTGGACGAAGATGCGCTTGGCGCACTGCCAATCAATTTCGTTGGTGAGAATCAAACTACTAAGTCGTTGAAAGGGGTAGTTTGAATGTGGGATGTTGAACCGAAGCGTGAGAATTGGGAACCGAGGCGTTGACTTCTGTATCGGAGCTGGAACCGCTTAAACCTAAACCAGGGGTTCTCAACCTTTTTACTCCCGTTTACCCCTTGCCAGCTTTTTAACATAAAATTTACCCCCTGTTTTTTGTTTACTCACTAGCGCTTTAGAAAGAAAAATGTACAACAGCATCATTAAATTTACCCCCAGGATAGGTCAAATTTACCCCTGGTTCAGAACCCCTAGCTTAAACGAAACAACGTTGGATCAAATACTTCTCCGCAGTTCCAGCTGTGAGTCAATTGCACTGCGGTAACGTGTTTGTTATACAGATGGTTCAATTTTCTGTTGAAGGATCGTATTGGAATTTTTCAGTGGAAAGAGCAAAGTTTTCTTTGAAAAATTCAAAAACACATTCATTCTTCGATGTTATAGACACAGTAGAGCCGCGGTTGTGTTTTGAAAGAAAATAGACATGGAGGACTTCAAAACTTAGCAGTAACGCAACCCTGGTTTCAAAGCTATTGCCAGCTTCTGAACCATAGCCGTGTAGGGCCAAAATGTTCCGGGGTGTAAAAAATGAATCAGGTCGACATGGCAGCCCATTTCTTTTAATTGGATCGTAGAAGTTGGGAATTATTGCCGTATGCACTTCCGAAGAACGGTTAGCAATAATGGTATTTTCTAATTTGTGCGTTTTTTTAAAAATGTGATGAATATGTTTACCTTTCACCCCAATTTTGGACCAGTTTTTCGCACATTTGTAAGGTGTGGAAATGCAACTGCATACCCAATTCCCACGTCCATGATCTCAAACCAGATTTTCGCTTTTGGATATGTATTTGGTGAAATAACTGTCATTTTCCGCTCTTTCGGTGATGTCAGTAATTTGGTTGGAGCAACATGTGCTGTGAGAAAGGGAGTGGTATAGATTGGGAGTCACGACAAAGAGGTTTGAATTAAACCCTCGCATACTGTCCGCGAAGTGGACCAGATAGAAGCATGCTTATAGAGTTCCTACGGAGTTTTGAAAAATATGGATAGAAGTTTGGTAGTTTTGCAGCTTGGAAAAGTCTGGAAAAACATTGTTTTAGTCAGTTAGTGGGCTACGGAAAAGGAACTACAGTAGAACTCGTCTAATTCGTCATCGTTTAATTCGTCACTTTTTCGTCGGTCCCGGCAGAATCCCTGTCTTTTGTGTAGATTTCTGTTCGTCAATTTTCTCAATTCGTCACCTGTTTCTATCCCTTAGAAGTGTTTTGTTCGGCTAATTCGTCATTTGCAGTTTCGCTTTTGACGTCTAAGCAGCTAGTACGTATGGGAATTCAAACAAATTACGGATCGTTATCTGAAAATTGTTGCACCTCGCAATTTGTTTATCGAATTTATACACGAGGTGAGAAGCGCGACCCGACTCCCCATTGAGAGAACACGGAAAAGTTTATTAAAGATTTGAAAGGTGTTTGATTAAATGGAGGAGTCCAGATAGAGCAGAGGAATTAATTGTTGTATTCAACCATAACGTCATAAACTTGTATTTTACTGCAAATAAGAGCACTTATGTATACGAGTTACTATGGTAAAGTAAACGAGCTTCTATGATAGAGTTGTCACCTGTTTGCATCATTCGTCACTTTTTTCAAATCCCCTTGAGGTGACGAATTAGGCAAATTCTACTGTAATTTTGTAATAAATTGTAGTTACACGTAACTCGCCGTCGCGCCGAGATGTAGGCTAAATTAACATGGTTGCGTTCTGCACCGGTGTCGAGTAAGCAAGTAGCTAAAAACCCCGTTCACTGAAATTAACACATTTACCTTGTCGTCCGAACTTGGGTGAGACGAACACGGTGCCAACGCAAGTTCATAACAAACAGCAGACTTGAACTTTTGACATGCATTCTGGTAACACTTTATTCTGTTTTTGATATGATTGATAATTTGACTTTCATGGTGGTAATTATTACTAGGGCAACCAAAAGTCAGATTTTTTCTGCCTTTTCTAAAAAATAAATTTCACGCTCATACCATGAGCGAATCGCAAGTTACTAGGTCAAAAAAAGTCAAAATTTATCATTAGGTGAAAATTTATCGTTAACGTCAAAATTTTCTTGCAGCACAGTTTTTTTCTCTTCATCGATATTTTATTGAAACTACAACAAAAGATAGTGATATGTTTTTGCAAGTTTAGTTGCAATTCTGTAATAATAATGGGCTTGTTGCGATTTCTGACGTAATAATGTTATTTTGCCCATTACTGGACGATTGAATATTATGTAGGATAAGCGTGGTAGGCGAGAAATGTAGTCTTACAGTACTTGTTTTGGTAAATGCTCAATCCATTATGCAGATAGTGTTTCAGCTTTATGATGTTCTCAGGTTTAACTCTACAGTATAACTACATAGTTATTAATGTACTTATCAATACAGTAAACCTCGGTTAATCCGGATTCGATTTGACCCACGATTTTATCCGGTTTAGGCGAAGATCCGGATTAACCGAAGATGGTTGTTTCCAGCCTGACATCATCTAAGTACTGAGATATCGCTGAAAATTACTTAAATTGAACACATTCACGACTCAACAGCAGACTTTTGCAGAAGTAAAATGAATTTAGTGATATATACACAATGGCACAACAGACTAGCAACCGCCATATCCACGCAGTTACGAACAATCTCAAGTTCATAATTTTAGATTACTTGGCTGCGAAGAAATCTGGGATTTCGGACTGACGCAGAGATTTCTGCGACTGGTCCATAGCAGTGACTAAGACATGTTACCGAGTACAGTACGCTCAGGGTAATACTCCTCTACATATGTACACTCAACCAGTGCCGAATTAAGGTAGCGCGAGGCCCTAAATTAAAAACACATTTGAACAAGTGAAAATTGTGTTAAATTCTGTGGGCATCCATGTGAACACCATTAGGCATACTGAATTTCGTTAAGTACGAAAAATCTGATCATAAATAGCAACTGGTGGATATCATGGGCTCCATATCTTTTTTACCAAAAACGTGGACACGTATCTTTTTACTAAGAAGTACATTACGCAGCGCTCTTCAACCGGTGTGCACGGTGCACCAAAATATGCGTGAGGTGCACCACTACGAAAGGGTGCATCACAAAGAGGGGCGGTTGGGGCCATCGCCCCCCCCCTAAAACCTACGAAAGTAATTTTATTTAGCATGATTTTTCACAATGCAGAAATCAGCATTCGCGATGTG
>JGI24021J15306_10011534_pt1 | contig 10974 bp, 3 predicted proteins | sample Ectturendosymbi1_FD_15306 | JGI IMG/M metagenome (IMG submission 15306)
ATTCATCAAAATGATTTGGAAGCAGTTTGTTATGATAAGAGTGCATGAATTTGCCTACTGAAAAGCTATATAGTTTGGGAAGGCATAAGATGTTTTGTATCAAAAGAAGTTATGTCATATTTGTCATATGAATCAAAACAAGTTATGTCATACATATATATATAGCCAAGAATCAGACTATGATCTAAACAGAGGATGTATTTTGCCTACTGAGAAGGCGTCTTGATTCCCATTAAAACAAATATGTTTTTACTTGTCAAATTTTAAAAATTGAGAAGTATAGAAAAAATATGAATTGTAAAACTAATATCGAAAAATTGATATTGCAAATGATAATGTCATTGTCCATAATTTTTTGCCATAAACTTGACTAACGCTTGCCATATTCTTAGTCTAACATCTGGCAATCCTTTCTGCTAAGTATCCACATACAATAGACAAATAGTGTTTAAGAAGTGCATGGCCACCATAGTTTATACTTTAAATTACATATTCATGGCCGCATAATTCTTTATCGCCATAGTTCTCAAACTGCGTCGCGACACCCTGGTGCGTCGTTTCAATTTTCCAAGGACGTCGCACAACAGCAAACTCACTTGGGTTTTATTCGATTGAACTCATAACAGTAAATTCTTTGCAGTTTTATAACTTGACCAAAGAACAGTTGCTGTGTAAGTGCAATCGTGCTGACAGTAGATCGCTGTTTTACCACCGCATGATTACTAGGGCCATTTTTATGACCTAAAAATTGATTATTAAAACTTTCTTTTTCAGAAAATATGACTTTATATAACCAAACAAAAATGACTGAGCTAGAACATACACAACTACAGTGCAAAGAAGCATTACCAGCGAAAATAGGCATAAGAGATGCTAGCCCCATGGTTTGTTGAAGTCCCACTGAAATATACAGCTCAAAACATGAGTTAAACATATAGAATGGTTCGAACTTTGAAGCAGATTAAAAGCATGCATGGACATTGGTTTGTTTCTTTGGGGCAACAAGAACATGCATTTATAGGCAGTGCGTTACATTTCATCCCAATAACTTGGTTCACCTACGTCTTTGCCAAAATTCGCAGGGTGCCCAAGTGCGTTCAATTTGCAGGATGCAGCTTAGACCCAGCGCCGGATTTAGGGGGGGCCTGGACCCCCCACCATGTTCTTTTGTTTAGCCATATGTGCGACTTGAGCGTGCCACTTAATCCTTTTTAGCGAGGAAAGTTTGTTTGTAGGCGTTATTAACTATTATCAGTCGCGAAGAAGGCAGTATTTCACTTACATATTATTTGTAATTGTGACGAAACCAACACATATTGTTTTCCTGAAAGTCGGTCAGGTATCTGAATCTAGTAAACGCAAGGCCAAGCCACGTAGAACGCATTAGCTTGCGTCTCTACTCGAGTCTGGTAGACTTTGCGTCTGCCTTACTCAGATTTGCACAGGTCGCATATGAGTAACATCGCTAAGTAGAGCTACCATACGTCCTCTTTTTTAATTACATGTCCACTTTTTCATGAGAAGTGGAATATTCTCCGAGGACATTTAAAAATGTCAATGTCCTCCTTTTTGCATTTACTATTTAACATACTTATAATCAGTGGCGTAACCAGAGGTTTGAGCCAGGATGGAAAACTTGGCTAAAAGGGGCCCACTGGCCAGCACTCAGAAAAATAACTTGACAAATGATGGTGAATCTGGACGTGGATTGTTATACTCAAACCCTAAATCACCGGAAAATAATCCGAAAAATAAAAAAACAACAACCTACTGAAAACAAAAACAATACTAAAACCGAAATGTAAGTTAAGTGGGGGCTCGGTTTTCACATTTATCTGGCCAAGAGGGGGAATTCGACCCTCTGCCCCCTGTCAGTTACGTCACCGGCTGTGATATTTTGTATTTACGTAGAATAGGATAAGCTGTGCCTACTCAACTGCAACAAGATACGTGCTGGTGGCGTTGCTTATTTTAAGGGAGGGCCTGCAAGGTGTCTAATTAATCTATGTTTTGGTTGAGTTAATTCTAGGCTAAGGGCAAAGGCGAGTATGCTTTAACATTAATCGTTACACAACAGTGGTAAATCTTTTTTCAGTATCTCAATGACTTTGGCATTAGAGTGCTGACTGCTCACCCCATTATACTGTACAAGCTTTGCTGATGAACCGTAATACGGTGATCAGTGTATTGTACATAGCTTTGTGTAGTAATTTCTAGTAATTATAGTAGCTCATCAATAAGGAAGTGACTACGGATACGCCTGGCCTGACGCAATTCAAATAAAAGGGTCAGTTTGTCATTAGTGTTAGGGTTAGGTTAGGTTTAGGGTTGAAGTTAGGGTTTATCTTTGAGGGTTAGGGTTTATCTCCACAGGCGTATCTATAGCCACTGCCAATCAATAATGCTAAAAAATGAAAAAATACGTCTGAAATATCTCTTTTTCAGAGAACAAACTGCAAAATATTCATGGGCTAAATAGGACAAGTACATAAGGATTTTCTTTTGTGTGTTTTGACTGAAAATCACATCGTCCACACTGTACGTCAGTGCTTAAAACTTATTAATAGGCCTGATTGACATTTGACTTATTAAGTGTAGATAATAGTATAATACACTCAAGTAAGTGACAGTCGTAAATTGTTCTCCCTTTTTACGATAAAAATGTGGCAGCTCTATTGAGCTTATTGATAAATAAACATGAACAGAAGAAAGGGGATCGTCACCTTTACAAGTGTAGAACTTATCCAAGTGGTTCTAAAAAACGTAAAAAAAACAAATAGGCAAAAATGAGAGAGGAGGAAGTTGCAGATAAGTCAGGAAACATTCAAGCTACTATTTACAGTGGCAGTGAAGTCCAGCGGAGACATTTCTACGGAACCTGTAATGTAAGAGGACAGAAAGTCGAGGAACATGCTGCTACAGACTTAGATCTACGTAACGATGAGAATAGACCTAGTTTAACCAGCGGTGCAGAAGCAGAAGATCGTCAAGAAGTATTATCGAAAAACACGATAGATGAGTTGGCTGACGCTCCCACTGTAGGCAACTATATCGGTCTCTGGTCATCAAATATACCGGAAGAAATGCAGAAATATTGGTTGAAAAATGAAACAGGTTCTCTTTGACATTGCGATGAAAAGTTACATTTAAAACATGACGTTCCACAACACAGAAAAGACAGAAACTCGTAAATGGAAATGCACCACAAGTCTTATTCGTCGCCAAAACCACAACGGCGAAGTAGTTGATAGAAGCTGGCTTTGTTTTTCTCCTTCACAACCTTGTGTTAAATATTTCACTTGCAGACTGATCTGCGCGGATACGACTAAATGTGCGCATTTCCTTATTAGAAAAGGAATCTTCGACTGGAAGCACTCTCTTGAGCGCCTGAGGAGCCATGAGCATTCAATGGAACATATAGATGCCACGATTACGTATAGTCGCAGATGTAACTAATCACTATGAAGAATTATTGCAGAACTAGCCAATCATGTCAATCAATGCGAACAATATTGGAAACGCTTCTGCCTGCAACGTTTGGATTCTGTCGTAAAATTTATTGCTGAGCGAGGACTGGTGTTCAGAGATACGGAAATGTTGTATCGCCCAGAAATTTTTTCCAAAAAAATTTTCAAAACTTTTTTCAAGCAAAATTTCAAAAAACGATGTGATGCTTCTGGTGACCGATTTTGCGACAGTTTCACAAGTCGCTAATCATTGTCAAATATCATGTTGCATCATAAAGTTTTGTTACACTTGAGTTAACAAATGTGACGTCACAATATTAAAGTTTTGTTACACTTGAGTTAACAAATGTGACGTCACAAGAATGTGTATTTGTGTGAACGTCATAAATATTAACGATCGATGGAAGTACTAGTGACTTCATCGATCATCCCCTACCTAAAGATTCTTTATCCGCACATGGGACCTCCCGTCACGCCTGGGCCCCAGGTCCCCCACCATCTAAATCCGGTGCTGCTTAGACCTCTCGATGTAGTAGTTTCACCTGATATTTTGAGATTGTTTCAATGGTTTCCTCAGTGAGTTAAGTTGAAAATATGCAAAATATGACTTTATGACCTAACATGGAAAATATGACTTTATAATTTTGATATAGACTTCTTAAGGGGCGCGATTTTTATTTTAAAATTCGTTTCACAGCTTTCTGAAGCACATAAAAATATGACTTATATGGCTTTAAATGGCCCTAATGATCACATTACTGCCATTATTGTTTACTAATAAACGCATTGCACAAATTTTAATTTGCTTTGCATCAGACAAATGAAGCTACAGTAGTCAGTTACAAAGTGGATGGAAACAGGAAGCTAATGTTGTAACCTCAGCGTAAATCCATGATTGAAAATGACAGGCCTAAAAGAAATCTTGCAAGCATAACAACAGTCACATGTTGGGCTCACACATAGGCGTAGCTAGGGGGCCCAGGGGGCCATGACCCCAAATTTTAGAAAATCTAGTCATTTTGGACTTTGAGTGGCGGTATCCCAAACAAAATGCTGTTGCTAGCCTATAATCAAAATTTTTCCCCCAAAAAAAGATTTTGGGCTGGCTACGCCACTGGGCTCACATTTTCTTGCAGAACGGAGAGGAAAAAGTTCAGTGTCTTGTTTGCAGCAGGTATTGGCCGGTGAAAGCATGTTACCAAATAAGCTTTTAACGTTATTCCGCAATTTGTGAACAAACGCAGGTAGTTTTTCTCGGAACGTAAATGATCTAAAAGGCAACTGTCCACCATTTCACAACGCAACTCCCATCAAAGGCTTTACTAGCATCCCACCAAGTTGCGCACAGAATTGGTAAGTCTAAAAAGCCCCACACCATTTCTGAGGAACTAACACTGCCTGCTGCAATCGATCTTGTTAGTAGGCTACAATGGTACTGCCCAACAGTTAGAGTTGGTACCGTTATCTGCTGATTTGCTCGAAAATAAATGTATAGCGCTGCCTTCAAATTTACAAAGTACAGTATATTTTTGCAACGTCTACTTAAGCTCCAGTCGAAATATACTCAGTATTTTCCAGAGAATTTATCAAATTATGAATTAATCCGCGATCCTTTTGTCCCACCAACCCCATCGTTTACTCTAACATAGAGGAAGGTCAAATTGACCTTAGGCTACTTGCGATGATTCACTGAAAAGAAAGTGTATTGAGGAAACTCGACAAATTTTTGGATTTCACTGAATGACGAATACCTAGCTCTGGTGAAAAAAGCGCTACGAATGGTTATCCCTTTCGCTAAGTCGTATTTATGGAGCTGGATTTTCTGCCATGGCGTGATCAAAACCAAATATTGATACGGAATAAGCCTTTGAGACGTAAATGCGGGTGGCAGTTTCAAAAACTGATCCAAGATACGACTAAGCAGTGAAAATAGGCAAGCCCACACATCATATCAGTATCACTGTAAATGATGCATATTTCTGTATGATGTTTCATCAATAAAAAAACTATGATTTTTATATGTGCATTTATCAAATGCTTATTGCTGGTGCGTCGCAATTCCAGCAAAATTTTCCAAAGGCGTCGCAAAGAAAAAAGTTTGAGAACCGCTGCTTTAACGAATGCTGCATGCGGTCGTACGCCCGCCGATTGTGCACCCCTGCACCATGTCATTTGGGTTGATCCCAGTACGAGAAACTAATGTGCTGGCGAAGTGCAGAATAGCGCGTATCGCCGCTGTTGCACAATGCACACTGCCACTTACAAAACGCTATCACGTGTTACAAGCTTCGAAATTTGCCTATAGCGCGTTACATACTGCGTCGTAGTCCAGCACTTCAAATGTCAACGGATGCAGCTAGAAGTGAGTGGGAAAGTGTTTGCTCACACTTTTCGCAAACGTATTTGTCAAGCAGTGGCGCAGCCAGCCCAAAACTTTCGGGGGGGGCAAAATGTTTGATTTTAGGCGAATGACACTATTTTGTTTGGAAAAACGCCTCTCCAAGCACAAAATGACTATATTTTCTAAAATTGTGGGGGGCCTGGCCCCCCCTGGCTACGCCATGTTATCAAGCAAACCTTCCGCTACCAAAGTTACAATGTTACATGCTACATACCAGTAAGCACACGGATTGATCTGTGTTGGTCTTGATACACGCTAACGGTACTTTTAGCCAAGATTCCCGAAAAGTTTTACTGCACACAAAGCATAATAAACAGCGTCGATAACGTATGGTACACAACACAACAAAGAACTCTTACGCCAACATCAACAACTTCACACTCGGCCACAATAACTTTTTACACCTAGCATTGCTTCTTTACACTTCGCTTTCATTATTTTTCGCATCACCTTTCTCGACATGGATCGGAGTCTCTTTCTGAGCAGATTCGCTACTCGTAACGGCCAAACGAGGTGCAGTAATTTTCAGCAGGCCGCTTTCGCTTAAACTGGACGTCACGTTGTCCAGGTCGGCATCGTCGGGCAGAGTCATGGACGATGTGAAACGCTTGTGTGTCACTGAATTGCAGCCGTCAGCTTCATACTTTTCTTCTCGTTCTGCTTCCACAATAACGTTTCTTCCAACGGTTTTAACTTTTACGTGGCTCGGCTTGAATCCTCGCAGCGGGCAATTGAAAGTTACGGAGTGCTTGTCAATGTCCATTGTTCCCTTCTCACTAACCTCAGGCCCACGGACATCCAACTCGTAGTCAAACCGCGGATAATCACACAGCCTCGGCAACCTCCGCAATGTCCTTTCCAATTCGGCGAAAGGGTGTTTGTCCCAGAAAGGACCTAAACTTTGGGATACCCGATACGGATCCCAGTTTTTTGACTCTTGAAGTCCCCAGTACGGCCATCTACGCATGCCTCGGACTATGGTACGAACAAAGCGATGAGCCATATCTTGGCAAGCACAAGCTGATGACTACGACTTCGTGCTATTTCTTCAATCTGACGAACGCAGAGCAATGCGAAGCGCCTAAATGTTCGCACGAACGCGGAAGCTACATTTAAATCCTGCAGAACATGCGCGAAGGATCACGCAACGACTTCCCAATAACAAAATCACGTGACTTATACGGCGCGTCAACATTGGCAAATCCACACGCACTTCAGCTTTCTTCGACCTTTTCGATGTATAGCTTGCGAAAAACGCAGAGAGTAGTGCATTTGAAACACAAATTAATTACTCTTCAATTTAATAACAAAGTCTAAAAGAATATTATATACACAGCATGAATTTTGGGAAAAAGTTTCTATTGAGCAGTAAGGCCTGGAGATGAAATCTACGCGCTATTCAGTAATTAAGGTGAGGAGAAAAGTCTGCCAGGGCTGGCCTACTCATGGACGTGTGACATCACAAAATGGTGCACTCAGTGCCGATCCAATGCGAAAGGAAATGTGACATAGCCTACAAGAGATTGGAATAAAATTTGTGACATACAAAACACTGCGTTACGGAGATGAGTAAACAGTATGTGTTGCAAATTTGTTGCGAGTCAAGCGACTGTCGTCACAGGCCCTTTCCAGAAAACGTGCTGAACTGAAACCACGAGACGGGTTCGTCGGTACCCGCGTGTCACAACAATGTCAAAGGCGTCAAACGTAAATGTGCTACATATAAGGTTTGGCACGCGCCAGTGAAATACATTGTAAGGATAATGTAGTGACAAGAATATGAGGTTTCAGTATCTGAGTATGTACTGAGAAATAAAACGTGTCAGTGATGAGATGGCAAAATAACGCAGGGAGCCATATGCATCTGTCATGACTAGGGCAACCATTTTTTGACCTAAAAACTTTAAATACTGACTTTACAATTTACAAATTTTGACCTATAAATGTTCTGCGTTTGCAACTGCAAAATAATTCAGCCTCAGGTGTTGAGGTTAACCGAGAACCATGTTCATGCACGCTAAGCTTGGGATATTTAAAAAAATTGGTTGTTTAACTTTGGGGATGCATTGAAAGTGCATTAATAACCACAGTAGAGTCAAACCTGAGAACATCATAAAGCTGAAACACTATATGCGCAATGGATTGAACATTTACCAAAACAAGCACTGTAAGACCACATTTCTCGCTTGCCACGCCTATCGTACATAATATTCAGTTGTCCAATCAATGGGCAAAACAGCATTATTATGTCAGAAATTGGAATAAATCCACTATTATTACACATTTGCAACTAAACTTGCAAAAGCATATCAGTGAACGTGGCATTGATAGCTACAACCCACAGCAATGAGCCTCAGGTTGCCATGAACTATTTTTAGCAGGCTATATAGAGTTACGCACCATAAAGGAATGGCCAAGGGCTATTGGTATATATGTCCATTTGCAAGGAAATTGACTAGCTAATTTAAGCTAGTCAGGAGAAATAATTCCTTAAAAGCTAAATAGTGGAGAAATGTGCAAGCATCACATCTTCCTTGTGAAAAATTTGTTTATATTTTCAGAGCTATATGCTTAACTGACGTAATTACCATACTCATTTCCTTCACCATTTTTCATGCACTCTTCACCTATTGGATAACTTATTATTGCTAACCTTTTGTAATCTATTGCAATATCTGGATTCTCTGACCGGCTGATATGATTTTCACCTTTGTCTCTTCAACTTCCTTCAGGTCTGCTGTGCACCCTGGAAGTATGTGCACCTAACTTCTTTGACTGTAATACCAGTTTCTCTCAATTCTTCATACATTTCTTGGCCTCCATCATCTCTGTTGTGATGGAATTTTTTGGGTACAGTGTATTTGTTGATAAGTGTTTTTATGTATCGTGTTTGCTTGCTATTTACCCTTGACTGGATAATCGTAGGGTTTGTCGATGTTCCAGCTTTGTAAAAATGAAATAACCCACTATACACAGCAAAGACTATGTTTTTGTGTTTTGTTATCAAATACAGCTCTTGCTAAGTATTGTTTTCTATTTTCTTTGTCTTTCTGTAAATATATGTGCTTTACTCACAGTTGCTGAATACATCTCTATCTACAGAGACTACACCAGGGTTTCTCAACCAGGGCTCTTGGCCCCACTTGGGGGCCATGAGCAGAGGCTTTACTAAATAGCCCTGCCGTGATATTGCAAAACCCTATTGATGAGTAGGGGGCCACAAGTGTTGACAGTCTTTGGAAGGAGGCCACAAACCATGAAAGCACTGGGCTTCACCAACACACCTTAATTATTTTGTTTTCTCTTTTTCAGCGTATATTTGTATTCATTGTAATTATGGACACAGGTGCCTGCATCACCAGCTCTAGTAGAGGTGCAACCTTTCAGATATTATGACATCAGATCATCTTGAGTCTGTTTCAGAAACATGTGGGAAAACGGAAGTTGCTTCAAAGGCTTGGATAGACCTAAAGAATTTGTGGTGAGCTAAGGATACTTGGAGGAGGGGTTTGGCCAAGATCTTCTGGGTTAAGAGGTCTTCTTGTTGGAGGGTCTAATTAAAGTTGCTGCTAAGGTTTACTGAACTGCATCTTTGATGAAGTTGATTAGTTGCTCCTCTCTGTGGCAGTTTGATAACCTTTTACCTTTGAAGTAAAATTGTTGGTAATTAAAATCAAATATCATGTGTAACAATAATCTTCCCATGTGGCTTCCTAATTTAATGCAATCTGCTTGCACTTATATCTTCACTCTCAGCAGCTGCTGGAGATAAAACATTGTGCTGCATATTAGCACACAAGGTGTTATGACTGGTGCTGCCCAAAATTTTTTATAAACTCCGTACAATGAGGCTTAGTTATATTATCTGATGTGAATGCATTGACAAGAGTTGCACTGAGCATCTTTGTTTGTTAGCTTCCACTCATCTATGATTCTGTGAAATGCGCAATCTAGTCTTGCCGTTTCCTTAATTGCAAAGTTGTAACATGCTTTACTGTAAAATGTCACATGTGTATTGATTGGTCTGTTGCTTCAGGGCCTATTTATACACAGAATGAATTTTATATTTTTCCTTCAGTTGTTGGCTCAGACACATGATCCATATCATAGGGGTTAGTCAAAGAACAATAGGATACAAAAATGCTTTCACAAAATGTTACAGGGTAGGTGTTAGTTGGTATGCACAAGCAATACAGAAGAGGAAAAAACACTGAAGCAATGCACCAGCAACTAGAGTATACAGTGCACCCTAGGCCTAAGTTACTCTAAGTAATCACTATTGGCAAACTGATTGATTTCCCCTGTGAAAGGTCTGTTTTCAATAAACAAACCTACCGTAAAACTGTGTTTCTGAGCTGATGAAGTTATGAAACCTGACACGCATAAACAAAAGAAAAGTGCACAGTACAAAAAGAAACATGGTATTCATGACCGAGGGACCCATGCAAAAGGTAAGTCCATGCTAGTGCAACGTTTTCTGTACTTTTACCAATTTACTCAAACTGGTGTAGCCTATTTCTAATGTTGTCAGTGCCAATATCCTAGTCCTAGTTGGCCACACCTTTTTGATCTAAAAATGAGAAATAATGTCCAAAAACACTGTCCTAGTCTAGTGTCATGCTTTGAATAATTATGAAGTATTTCCAACTTTTGCTACAGATGAAGATGCTGCTCACCCAAGTGGAACAAATGATGTAGTTGGCTCTGGAGAAGTAAAAGTTGGTGAACAATTACATGTGCACTGTATTAAACAGAAACCATAAGTTGATATAATTTGTTTGACAAGCGTGATAATGTGTTATATCGTTTAAACTGGTTAGAGATAGAAAACTTTGATTTGAATTTTTTCACAGTTAATTTGCCTAATTCGTCACCTCAAGGGGATTAAAAAAAAGTGACGAATTAGGCGAAGTGACGAATTACGCAACAGGTGAAAACTCTATCATAGAAGCTCGTATACTTTATCATAGCAACTCATATGTATACATAGTGCTCTTATTTGCAATAAAATACAAGTTTATGACGTTATGGTTGAATACAACAATTAATTCCTCTGCTCTATCTGGACTCCTCCATTCAATCAAGCACCTTTTAAATCTTTAATAA
>JGI24021J15306_10011537_pt1 | contig 10971 bp, 6 predicted proteins | sample Ectturendosymbi1_FD_15306 | JGI IMG/M metagenome (IMG submission 15306)
GTGACTTAGACTAGTTGCAAACTTAGTGTTTGCAGCTCTGGCGATGGCGCAATTGAGTTGGATTTTCTGACTGGAAAGCAGACTCAGGTAAAAAGCCCCTCATCGGTTTGTGATTTGCTCTGAGGTGCGTATCTTCACGTGTATTTATTAATCTGCATTGCTCATAGCACATCTATGATTTTAAATCCATTATGCAAAAGTTTTGTATGCTATGAGATAATCGTGTAGGCCTAATTGCCATAGTTTTTTCTTTTGCTTATTTTCTGTCAGTCAGTAGTGCTCATGAAGTCAAACAAAGAGCTGGCACGTTTTTTATGTAATACAGAATGTTTGGCAAATTTGCTAGGTTTATGGACGTCTGAGCATAAAACCTGGCTAACAACAAAAACACGTGATTAGATTTGAGCTTTGGTGAAATCTATCTGAACCTATTCTGTATTTTAAAATACCCTGCCAATTTCTGCACAATGTTTCAACTAAACGAAGCATCGAAAAGAAATCAGTGAATCTTCAAGCTCACAGGACGCAGACAAGAGCCAAACCACGCACCAGTATCAGAGCTGCACTTGCAACAAGGCTCGTTTGGCAGACTGCCTTACGAAAACAAAATGATAAGAGCACTTAAACCTTGAGCGGTTCTCAAGAGCTTAAGCGAACGAGTTGCTCACGGCCATTCTGGAACAAGATAGCAAATTAATGATTAATCAAAAGTCGTTCATAGGTTTGGTCAGAAACATTTTGTCAAAGGCATAATTCAGGGAAATGCAAATAATCTAAATTCAGTCACAACCGCTATGAACAGCCTCCAATGACAAGCATCTTGTATAATTGCAGTGTTGGCATGTTATGAAGGCAGAAGTTTGGTGATTTTTTCGTGCATACGTCATCATTTTTTAAAATTTAGGTACAACCGAGCGGGTATACTTCCACCAACATTTAATGCAACATGGTAGGAAAAACCCAACCAAAGGAAAAGCTTTCCACATATAATTAATCCTGAACATAAGTACGAAAAGCAAATTTCCACTGATGCTTAACAGACACAAATGTGTTTTCTTAACTTCTACCTCGTAGTTCGAAACGTTCATTCCAATTAAAAACTTGAAATTTCAGTCTCATACTAATTTCAGCCACAGTGCCTCGCTGCGCATCTCGGGAGATGAAAGGGCACAAAGCAGAGATACTCTGTGAGATTTGAAAGTCATGCTTGAATTGCCATCTTGGGATATACGGTAGTGATTGGAAACTGCAACATCACTTCACTCACAGGAAAAGAACACGAACTGGTTGAGGAAGCCAAACGATATTCTTTGGATGTTGTTGGCATCTCATCGAAAATGCGTCGTGGTTCTTACTGTTGAGTTTTCTCCACTGTTGAGCTTCTTACTTTTCTCCACTGTTGAGCTGTACGATTGGTAAAAACTCCTCTAAACCGGCCTTGAGCCACAACATTTGCTCTGGCTGAAGTGGGGTCCTTGTAAGCCACCATTTGGCAATCTGTAGCGTTGAATAGATCCAACTAAGAGTGGATTTGCATGTTGCAGGTTGAAGCTGTTGGGCCGCTCTCTGTGTTTGATACAGGTATACGCCCAAACGCAAGTGCACTGTACCCAGAATTCGTGGAAGAAATTAGTGATGAACTGACTAGGGTTGCAACTCACCAATCCACGATCTCTTTGGGAGAACTCAGTGCACACGTTGGGAACAATGCTGAGGTATGGAGGGGTGTGATTGGCCGACATGGTGATCGAGAAGGTATTGATAATGGAAGACTCCTATGTTGCAACAACACGCTGTGTATTATGAACACTTCCTTCTAACACAGAGATTTGCACAGGTACACCTGGCACAGAGATTCTTTGTGTCAACAGTCACTCATTAATTTCTGCATAGTTTCAGCTGACTTGTTCCATTAAATGTTGGAAGTTCGTGTCAAAAGGTGTGCAGACTTGACAACCGATGCAAGCCAGCGAGTCTGCAACTTGCATCTGCCAAAACTTCCAGGGCATACAGAAACGTGCAGGACCAGGATATCCTACCTATTTAGGTGGGAGGCCTGGTGGACAAAGATTTAAGAAAGACCTTTTCAAAACAGCGTATCCAGCTTGTTCTGAGATCTCCTTGAACGTACAGCGGACGCGGAGGTAGAGTTGCTGCTGTTCACAGCGGCTGTGACTTCATCTGCCCGCTAGGTATGCGGACCAAGACAACTCGGTGATGCAAATAATGGCAAAAATTGAACCCTGTTGATAGTTAGTTTTACTAAATTTCACTTTTAGGCTTTAAGTTTCACAGATTTCCAATAATAAAAAATTTAAGACAAATCGAATGGCGAATCTTGAGCATTTCACATTATACAATTCGGAATAAATTCATACAGAGCTAAGGCATAGAAGAAAATTTGAATCTATCAAAGGAGTTTGCTTTTCGCAACTTGCATTTACGAGACCATCATGTAACCACTGAAATTTAAAGTAGACGTGTTTCAAGGTTCACATGACTTTGTAAAGAAATCGTTACGAAAAGTCCCCCTCATGCGCAGCAAATAAGCTGCAAAACTAACTTGTCATCTGCTGCACACAAACAACTTTGCGGTTTGTATGCTACGTTTGCTCGGGGCTATTGTGAGGCATTGATTACATAGATAGAGTAGGAATGCCTCATTGAGACAAACGCAGTGAAGCCTTTTGTGACGGCTATAATGTGAAGCAAACCATCTTTCACTTGCCTAACAACACAACTACAAAGTCAACTTCGTAAATATATCGTGAAATGCTTGATAAAGTTCCAGAGTGCATAACAACCAACCAGTCATCTATCCTCGGGATTTAAAATGAGCTTATTTGACACAAATTTTTGGTTTCATTCCTGAATATAATATGATATTGCAAAACAGGAACAATTATAATTTTATTCATACCTTAGGTTTGCTGAAACATGACTGAATCGATAAGCAAATGCGCTGAGTGTACGAGACCTAAAAGAGTTTATCATGTAAAAAGGATTTAACAATTACCCATCAAATGTTCCTTTCTGTTTTTTTATAAGCTTGGTTTTTTAATAAGCTTGGTTTTGGTTTTAAGCTGGGAATACATAACAAATACTCGATTTGCCACTGTCATTTCTTATAAAAGTCCTATTTCGTTTATAACTTGGCTATTGTCTTAAAACTTGAACTATACTGTATTCTTCTGTTTTATTGTCATATTTATCACGTCTCAACAAATTGCTGCTCAGTGCAAAAAGCAATTAACCAAAGCCGCCAAATGCTAAATCAAAATTTCTGGCTTTATTAAAACAAGGCCAAATACCTTTCTATACTTTCCAGTGATCATCCAGCGTGCTACATCGACATGAAATATGTATTTTATGACTGCATATCACCCATTTCTTTTTTCACCACCACTGCCTTTATTTCCTTCTCGTGCGTATGTTATTTTTTTATCGTCATGATTTCCCCAATCGCATGAACCGCTTGCTCTCCATCTCGCAACATATTTCCAAAATTCAATGCACTGCACGACGACTCGCACGGTTTCGTTTTGCCGGATGTTCTTTTATGTAGTTTTTCTTTTCTTCTTTTCTATATATCCCGTTCTGCCTTTTGTTTTCGTCATACTCTGTGTTATATCATTTATCTCTTTGCGTTTATTCTTAATGTGTACGTCTTATCTTTGCGTAAGGCCGTCCTTTGCCTCGTGACCGGAAAATTGGACGCTTTTTCACCCCTTGGTCCTTTAGGGCCGAGGGAGACCGCCCGGTACAACAGGCACTTTTCCGTGAGGCAGACTTGTGGACTATGTTCGTTTCGCACAAACAAACGCAAGATTCAACCGTCGTAGGTTTGTCACCAAATTGTGGTTATTCTCTAACACGTCAAAACTGTTGTCGAAACAAGAAAAATTCTCCAACGAACTGCAAGATATGGGACCTTTCATCTCTCGCTAACGTTTTTACCTGCAACATTTTGAAACGATTCCTCATTTTTCAAAGGTTATTTTTGTGCAAATAATTAACAGGTTGTTTCATCATGTGGGAATAAATCTGTTAATGTTTAAGAAAAAATCAAGAACCTCTCCACTTCAAGTAACTAGTTTCCGCAAAGGTGCCACAAGCCAATCAATCAAGCAAAATTTTTTCTAGGAAATCAATTTCACGTAACACTACGCATCATCAGTCCTGAAATCTACAAGCAATGCTTACAAGTTAAACGTTGAAAGGCTAAAGCAAGAGAAACTAAACAAACTCAAGACTAAAATGATGAATCAGAACATAAGCTGCGGCAATTACAGAGCAAACTGAAAAATACGTTGTTCCCGAATAATTACTTTTCTTGTGAAATCACTGTGAAGGAATTTTATTTCTTCCAGTTGACTTTTTCTCTTCGGACTATCACTTGCATTGTATAAAATATGACAGATTATGAAGAATTTCGTAAAGCTTACAGGACAAAGTCTTAGACGATGCCTGCAGGTGACTGCTCATTCAGTTGAATACGCAGAATAGGCTGTTTGTATTTCTGACGTAGCAAGATAGTTGAAGTTCCATCAATAATCTGATAAACAGATTCCGATCGCGTTAAAAAACATGATCCCTAGGACAGATGAAAATCCTTAAAGTAAGATTTGTCGTGAGTGCTAGGCTTGATTACTACACTCACTTTTAACCATCTTCTGTGATAGAAGCTTATCATTTAATGCATGCCGTTTCTTGCAGGACACTACTTGACATACCGACCTGACAATTTTTAGTTGTGTATGCAAGTACATCTTCGAAATTGGATAACTTGCAGCGATTTATAGAAAAAATAGCTTCTTGGTGCGTTATGAAGCCAGTTATCCGCTGTCCACACAATCAGCATGCATTCAGAGCAAAGCAAAAGGAGAATTGCATACATTTTCTTAAAATCGGACAACCTAACAACGCCAAGAAATGCATAATTTTTAGACCAGTGTTCCGCAACCGGCATGCCGCGGCACATCGGTGTGCCGCGAGGCGATGGTTGGTGTGCCGGCCGGGTATAATTTTATCAGAAATGTGTGAGCACAGAGTTCGCTAACTCAAACCCTAGGTACACTTCCACTGTGTGTTTGTGTTTTTTGTGACATTGTAATTGAAGCTTTCACAACCACATGGTAGGCCTGGCGTTAAGCATGAATGGTGGACGAAGCCGGAGGTTTTGCCGCGTCAATGAAACATCACAATCCATTCGTTCAAAGTACGTATTGCTGCTTACATAGGAAAGCCTTAGTGATCAAAGTTTTACCAAAGGAATTGTCAGAAAAGATGAATGGCTGTATCCATGTGTCAACTTTGTTAAAGCAAGAGCCTTGAATTCACCAATTTTTCCATTGCTATGCGAAGAAATGGGATCAGAACATCAACCACTGCTATTTCGTACGTTAGTGATTTGGCTTTCACGGGGCAAAGTTCTCCCAAGACTCTTTGAGGTCCGGCATGAAATAAGTCAGTTCGTATTAAGTCAGAAGAACCATCATCTGCATAAACACCTTGAAGATGATCGTTGGATTGCTAAACTTGCGTACATGCCCTACATATTGAACACTTGAATGAGCTCAACATTGAAAGGCAAGGCAAAAGTNAAAACATACTGACATGTTCTGACAAGTTAAAGGTTTTAAACAGAAANCAGTGCTTTGAAAAAAAATTGTAACTGAATTAACACGCNCATCAGTTGAAATGTTTCCAAGAAGCAATCAAAATAGAAGTATTGACAAAGAATTTGTGTTGGANATGGCCAAGAACACTTAATGTTGTTACATCAGAAATATGACCATTGCTTTTTCACCATTAATACGGAACTATNTGATTGGATCCGAAATTTTTTTTCGGCTAATGTACAACTGTCAGTCAACGAAAAACTATCCTTGCCTGTTAGAGAAAGCTTTCTTGAACTACGAAGTGACAGAACTCTTAGACTAAAATTCAGCGTTGTCCTATTTGATGAGTTTTGGATTTCTGTTGAAGATGAATGTAAACGAATTTTGAAGGTGGCTAGTGAAATCCTTCTTCAGTCTTGCACTACATACTTGTGTGAACAAAGTTGATCATCTTATTGATCAAAAACGACAAACGATCGTGCTTAATAGAAGTTGATACAAAACTTCGAGTTGCTCTTTCAAACATTGAGCCATAACGTACAGCGATTGTGCTCATTAAAACAAGCGTATTTGTCTCATCAAAATATATCATGAAGTATATTTTTTGCGTCAGTGTTCGAAGTGTGCCGCAAAATTTTGGAAAGGTCTTAAGTGTGCTGTGAATGAAAAAAAGGTTTCGAAGCGCTGTTCTCGACCTACACTGCAATATATTTATGTGGATACACTAAAGTTACCTTTAGCAAAGTTCCGTAATCGTTCAACTGGCTTTCGATCACGACCACGCTGATATAATCACTGTGACATGCAAATTTGCCGTTGCTCTAGCAACTTCGCGGATTTTCAACATCTTCAAAAGAAATTGTGGTGTTTACAACGTGAAGCTACACTTTTGATACTAGCCACAAACGCAATGTTTTTTGTCCTTGTAAAAATATTTGACAATCTTCTCAAAGGTATTTGCAGCTATGCTACATGAACGATATCTTTTGCTGCCAAAGGGGAAACGCCATGGAATAAACCTTCCCCAGAATGGCTGTTTTCAAAGCAAATTTTGTTCAAGGCAAGAGTGCTGCAAATAGCCTACATAAATCAATGAATAGCCTATCATCGCAACGGGCCATACGACACACATCAAATGACTGGTCGCTTGATCTGAATTAAAGCTATGTAAATGTTTTCGTCACAGCGCAAAACTGCGTATCAAACTACAAGATGGTCCGAAAAAATATAACCTTTTCATTATTGCTATCATTTCATGCCAAATTAACCCAGGATTCTGTTTTCCAAGTAAACCATAGTTTTATTTTTCAGCTTCAACGGATCAAGCAGCAAGATATTCCGTGCAGAAGAGATCATGGTTGTGGAGGCCTATTTCGCGACCAAATCAGTTGCCCAAATTCAATGACAATTTCGGAGGGGCTTTCTAGGCAGAAGCTCTCCAGCCAGACTCATAATAAAGCGCCTCACGGACAAATTCAGGGAGATGGGAAGTGTACAGAATAACATTAAAGGTTTCTGTGACCGGCCACAGTCAAGACAGAAAATTACATCATGAGTGTAAGACAATGTTTGGAGCAGTCTCCGAGGAAATGAACAAGACGCATGTGCCAGGAAAGAAATCTTTCAAGGAGTCCAATTCTGCACATAATGCACCAGGATCTTCACCTGTTTCTGTGTAAGGCATAGATTTTACAACTTCAGACCAATGCAAACAAAGCTGAGAGATGTGTTCTTGGGCAAACCATGAGTCAGCGAATCGAAGACCATCTTGATTTCTTAGACTTCATTTTTTCAGTGACGAGGAAGATTTCCAACAGCAGCGTAGCCAGCCCACGATTTTGTGGAGCCCAGTCTTTTGACTTTGTGCGAACAACAGTATTTTGTTTGAGACACCACTTATCAAAGCACAAAATGACAAAAATATGCTACAATTTTGGAGCCATGGCCTCTTTGGCCCCCCTGACTACACCTGTGGTTTCCAACTAAGTGTTCACGTGAACAAACAGAATATGAGCGTTTGGGCTCAGGATCAGCCTCGTGAACATCTGTATCGGTCACTCAGTGTGAAGAAAGAGGCTATTTGGTGCGCATTGGGTTGTGCTATCACTACCGGGCTATACGCGTTTGAGGATGCTGATGGACATGCGGTGACTGTGAACAGAAAACGATGCATTGAACTAATGAGAAGAAAATTCATCCCGGCACTGATGCGGAAGCGAGTAGACACGTATATTATGATTTACCAGCAGGATGGAGCAACACCGCATTGCTCTAATGTTTCACTCGAATCCCTTCATCGTTACTTCCCTGAAGACAGGCTCATCTCCCGTCGTGCGGACAACACTTGGCCTGCACATTCTCCAGACCTATTTCCTTGTGGATGATTTTCTGTGGGGATATCTAAAGGACAGTGTCTATGATAACAATCCCCAAACTATTGATGCGCTCAGGAATAACATTCGAACGGAGATAATGTGAGTTCCCCGTGAGATGTTGGACAGGGTCATCACAATTTCAAAGCGTTAGTACTGAGTAGTCACAGTGATTAAGCGCTAAGGAGCATGGATCGAGCTCATTATAAAATATTTGAGCTGCGCTCGCAATATGGTAGTGTACGAGGAAAGAACTTTCACCACACAAAACTTATATGTCTGTAAGACAGGCCCATGAAGAAAAAATTGCGAAGTATTGTTTTCAATACAAAATGCTACTTCACCACTTTATCAAAAATAGATACATCATTTTGGACCACCTTGTTTTAGAAAGCAATGAAACTCATCATTACAAGTTTTCAGTGACTACACCAGGCCTCAGGAACAACGGTATGCGGCGAATGGCGTCGAAAGCGAAAGTGCATTATGAAGCGTTAAAATTCCAGACAATAGTAATGCGTGGGGAAAATTTTCCAAGTTATATATTTTTCTTCTTTGTTCAAGTGTAGAGTTCATCGAAGCATCAAGCAAGAAGACCCTTGATCGAAAAGCGATAGGTATTTTTTTCATAGCAATCAAGATATTGCTGAAATAGCAGGAAGACGAATGTGGCTTTTCAAAACGTTCATTTTGACTCATTTTCAAGTAACTGGTCTCCACAAATGCGACGGGTTTGAAGCAATCTGCAAAAAATTGCAGATCTATTCAAACCGTGGCGTTTGTTGAACGTGACGAAAGCAGAGCCAAGGCGGCTGTTACTTCCAAAACGTGCAGGAAACATAGAGCTTTCAGTTGCTTGGTTTAATTTGTAGCAATATTNTGCATGTTTTGCTGTCAGCCTCTTTCGAACAGCAGCAAAAAAGTACGCAAACACTGANGTTTATGGATAAGGTGCGAACGAATACACGTTCATATGCAAACGAACTTTGATCCAAATAGATTTCTAACAACACNAGTTCAACTGAAAACAGATATGCTACTCAGGCAGCTTTGCCCAATACTCGCAAGAGCATAATTGTGTGTGTGGCTCCAGCGAAAAAAAACTTGGCACATCAAGAGAATGAAAATATTATCTTCACAGTTTTTAGTAGTTTTCGATTAAAAAGTTGGAGCAGTTTATTTCAGGGCCTGACTTTGAGAAAAAACACGTGCCATACATTTTGTTGACATTTGTGGGATAAACTGAATAGCGCATATGAAGCTTTGATTGACGAAGTAGAAATAACCTACCCGCTCACTTCATCACAAATTACAAACTGATTTCTAATTGAGATATGGGAGCTCGCTAGGGCTTTTGAAAAATAAAGTGACATGCGGCGTTGTGACAATCTTACTGTAACAGTGTTATATGTTACAGTAACAAGATTTTAATTTTTTGAGCAATGGCAAGAAAACCTTGCAAAGTGAAAGTAAATTTTGTGAAATAATTCTGTTGATGACTCATGCTAAGGTTTTACTTTACATTGCAAAGCAAATGTGTTAGCTGCCACAGCAAAAGGTTACGTCGTTGACAGATTGCGCAAACGCAGAGAAGAATATAGAAAGATAATGCTTTAGTGAAAAAAGAGATAGAAAACAGGAAAACGCTGTTAGTGAATAGGTTTGGAAAGAAATGTTTCCATGCTACGCGCAGAACGTTCACGCAAACAAAGTGTACACTTCCGTCACAATTACTCAAGATCCAGAGAGAGATCCCCAAAACTACGTTTTTGTTTTGCATAATGGAATTTATGTCAAATGAATTTAATCCCAAGTCTATGAGATCCCACTGTGCTAAGCCATTCGCAACAAAGGAAGTCATTACAAAGGCCGACATATATTTTGCTTTGGGAACCGTATCTGTCCTAGAAAACCTTGTTATAAAAACCGATCTTTGTGAAAAAAATTGGCATTAATTTGAAAAGCATGCATTTTCACCGTTTATTGGATCAGCCGGATGCATGTGATTACGTTTTTCAACCAGAACTTTCTCTATGGCCCGCGAATACCTGACAATCAGGTACATGATCTCATAATATCTTTGAACCGCACAATGCAATAAACTTCCTAGCCTAAAATCTTCAGCTGTTGAGCCATTGAAAAAGCCATTTCTGTTTGTGCCAGCAGAAAAAAAAGCAGTAACAGTTACACTGCGTTCACGCGCAATAATAAAATGCCGTAATAAACTTTACAAACAATTGTGATCAGCGCGGTGAATTAAAAAGCAAAAGCTCTACATATCCTTGTTGCCCAGCAACAGCATTTTCAAATTGCGCCTTCTGCGAAAAGGTCGGTCATCTGAAACGTTGCTGGATGAGAAGGTTAGCAGTTTATCTTTCCATACATTTTTGGGAACTGAAAGTTCTGCCAGCTGTGCATGTTCGTGCTTTTTGGTTCCTGTGTGTCTTGCTTGCGCCCTTCAAATTAACTTGTAGTGAAGGCCGACAAGACCAGAACTGCACACTGTTCGCTAACACTGATTCTTCTTCTCCTCCCAAGACTTGTAGGCAGCTTGCCATTGTTTGACTGTGTTCTGCCATTTGTTGAATTCCTCTTGCCATTTCGCTGAAATGGACGCACACGCATCTGAAAAATATGACGGAAAACTTCCAGTTATTGCGATCACGCTACATGTCTAGCAGTGTCCGAGCCGTTTCAACAGGAAGCGAATGATTGTCGAACATTCTAGGGCGAAAAAAATTATCTTCACATGAATATTAAAACTGCTTTATATTTAAGGGTGGAACATTCCATTGTATTGTCCACGAGTTTTATGCGCTTGTTTGCTCTGTTATGTGGAAATCGTTCTTTGACAATTTTCCGCATGTTGTTCTCAACTCATATTATAAGAATGAGGCATGGCTTGCAAAAATCTGCGATTTGGATATCAAAGTTAAATGCCGCAGCAATATTTTGTTCTCTTCGTATGCTCCTGTTGT
>JGI24021J15306_10011538_pt1 | contig 10971 bp, 10 predicted proteins | sample Ectturendosymbi1_FD_15306 | JGI IMG/M metagenome (IMG submission 15306)
CACCAAACTCTGTTTCAACATCAACTTGGCTATGTGTGGCCTACCATCCAACATGAAAAGCTCTTCACACAAAACATCACTTTTATTTTCGAAACCTATCCAATTACAAAACCTAAAGAAAAACAAGTGGGAGGACACGGAAGATAATGTCCCCCCTGTCTGAAAAAGTGGGGGGACACATCCCCCGTGTCCCCCACCAAATTGCGCCCATGCCTATGCATGCCGACGAAACTCCATTTGTACTGTCACCCTTCTGGACTTCACCACCTTTACTACAGATAACAGGCAACTCCAGATCTTGCAAATCCATGATCCTAGACTTCACAAGCCTCTCACATTGGTCAACCTGTATGTTAGAGGTGGCTCAGCAGCTGACTCCTGTCAGTGGGATTTCTTGCGGGACCGCTCTGACACCTATGAGAACCTTATAGTCGTCGGAGATTGCAATGCACGTCACTTTTCTTGGGACAGTACCGGGGTCAACCCCAATGGCAGAGGACTCGCTGAAGCTCTTTTAGATCTTGACTTGCATCTTCTCAACACAGGTGAACCCACCAGTCTTGCAGAACGTCAAAGCGACACTGACTCTTGCATTGACCTTACCCTCTGCAGCAGTGATCTCCAAAGCAGGTTAACTTGGAAGCTCGGCAGTCACGTGGACAGTGATCATCTGCTGTGTGAGGTGCACTGCCGAGTCAGATATGCCAATCCTCTTTTCAAGTACAAACATCCATATGACCAGTGTAGCAAAGGAAACACAGTCTGGAATGCCATCCGTAACTTCACCAAGAGCAGATGTACACCTAGACCGCTGCTCAGGCGTAGTGGGGCACCCTCACGGTGGAATGATGAGGTCGACTTGGCCTGGACACACAAAAATAGAGCACAGCGCTCTTATGACAGAGCTCGGGTGATTGTCAAACCTGACTTGGTAGTGGCTGCCAGAATAGCCAGGAATCGAGCCTCAGCTGTCTACAGAAGAGCAGCCTCCAACGCATACAATGACAGATGGGATACCCTGTGTGAGAAGGCCAATCTCTCAACAGCTGATTACTGGCATTTCCATCATAGTCTGGATAAGCGCCTTCCTTCACAGAGACTGGTTCTCTATGATGACAACGGCATCCCCCTTGTCACCGATCAGCAGCAAGGTGAAGCATTCTTGCACCACTTCATTCAGCAGTCCAATCACTGTGACTTGGAAGAACGACAGCACCTATGTGGTCAACTTAATGACCTATGTCGTACGGCTAGTGCTCCACAGCCCATCCCTGTCGCTGAGGTTACAGAGGCCATCAGGTAAAGCAAAGATGGCTCACCAGGTCCTGACTGTATCAAGGTTGATGACTACAAGCATCACCCAGACAACACCATAGCCGAGCTCACAGATCTCTACAACAACAGTCTCTACTGTGGGAAAGTACCGGGTGTGGACTGATGCTTTTGTTGGTCTTATACCCAAGCAGCTAAGGACCACAAATGTCTTAAAGGCCACAGGATCACTGTGGTGCGGAAGTTGACTGGCAAAATCCCGGAAAGATCGCAGCCAGAAGATTCACCCGCCATATTGAATGTGTCCTCCCACCAGGCATTGGTGGTTACCGCCCTCACAGAGAGACCTGGATCAATCCAGCCACGGTGGCAGCAAATATCTGGGACGGCTTTGAGAAAAAGGACAACACCTTGTTGGTCGCACTTGACTTGGAGGATGCTTACAACAGCGTCCGGCTACCCATCTTGGATGATCGCATGCTGCAGCTTGTCATCTCAGTCTTCTGGGTCCGGTGGGTCATGTCTGCACTCAACACCAAAAGATGCATGATGAAGCATCGGACATGGCGCTCTGACTGGACTTCCACCAGCACTGGACTTTTTCAGGGCTCTCCTCTGTCTCCAGTCCTCTTTAATATCCACACTCTCCCTCTGGCCAGACTCAACAACCCGCATTGCAAGCTGAGAACCTTTGCTGACGACATCTTGGTCAATTGCAGGGGTAAATCAGCCCAAGACATGATCGACCTCATCAGCTCCACTTCGCGCAATATCGGGGCATACTGTGAATGCAGTGGCATGCACTGCAATGGTGAGAAGGCCGAGTCAATGCTGTGCACATGAAACAATCGTCTCCAACCATCCAGCTTTCCTCCTACCCGCTATGATGGGAAAGAGATCAGAATTCAGACACACTTCGTCACCTTGGCATCATCTTTGACAGACAGCTCAACTTCTCTGAGCATGTCAACTCTGTCCTCCAACGTGGTATCAAGGCAGCCAATATCCTGAAGATTCCAGCTGGTAGGAAGGCTGAGGAGAGGTACCTTGTGAGTTGTACAAGAGCCTCGTCCTCTCTGTTGTCGACTACGCTTTGCCTATGATCAACATCAGCCAGAACCTCATGGGCAAAGTGAAACGATTGCAAAACGCGTGTCTCGGCATCATTACTGGATGCCCGAGGTCAACTCCAGTCCATGTCCTCCAATATTTGGTTGGAGTCCCCTCCATCGATACACGACAGAAACTTGCACAAGCTAACACCACGTGCAAGGCTCTCCAAGAGAGCAGACACGGCCTTCGTGGGGTCATTTCCAACGAGCTCACTGCTCTACAGTCTGCTCAGCAAAATACAGCATCTCTGCCTCACCTCAGATCGCAGAATAGGAAGGCTGAGCTTCTCCGCAGACTGAGGAGGAAGCCTTGGACCTCGCATGCCTTATCTGCTACTTTTGAACTGATTGGCATCCACTATCTCTCCCACTCTCCAGCGTGGATTCCACCAGGGCTGCATGATGAAGAGCCCACTGCCATCATCAACTTCAATCGGGATTGCAGGCTCTGGCCTTCCGCAGCAACCAATACTGCTTTCTCCCAACTTCTTTATGACATCATCAATGGTACTGACTCTATCCTTGTAGCCACTGACGGCTCATTTGACCCTGCCACCAGCAGAGTACGGTGGGGTTTTGCCATCTTCAGCAATGGTGAACTTATTCAAGAGGGAGCTGGAGCACACCAGGTGTTTACAAGCAGCACCAGGATGGAATTGGAAGCTGTCAAGAATGACTTGAAGGCAGTCAAGGATATGAAAGTTCCACCTACCATCATTGTTGCCGCGGACTCCATGGTCATTCTTTGCAAGATCCAGTCAAGATACCTTCCAGGAGCATGGTTCGACCTCCGTGACGCTCATCCAACCATAAAGGTGATATGGGTCTTTGTACCAGGCCACTCTGGAGTCACCTGCAATGAGATCGGTGACATGCAACTTCACTCCACTTGACTTGTTCCCTTCTAACTTAAAGCTGATGGGAACAAAGTCATGGAAAGATCAGCTCACCACATCCATCCAGTCTTGGGAAGAAGGACGCCGCCTCATCGTCCTTGGTATCTCACTTGGATAATCACTCTTCAGCACCAGGGCAGGACGTGCCAAAGCAATCCACAACCAACTGCTCACTGGCAACATCTCCTACTCCACTCTTTTGATGCTTTTGGGGGGCGTGTGGACGGCGAGAGGATCAGTGCAGCAGCACATCCTCCGTGAGCCCTCTTCGCCAAAGCAAAGCAGGAAATTTCCATCAGTGAGGTCATTTTTGTTATTGTCATGGAATGCATGATGGAAAAGAGCAGAGAAAATTCCACATAGGTTTAGAGCCAGAACACAGCCTCGTTTTACGCCACATTTCAGCTCACACAACGCCTTCAAATGAGATACGTGTTTCTATCGTCATAGAACGACCTGACAAGGATAAGAAGTGAGGGCGGAAAGACGATTTTAGTAGACCGCTGTGTAGCCAGTGGCGTAACTGACGGGGGCAAGGGGGCGAGCCGCCCCCTGGCAAGCCTAATGCAAAAACTGGGCTCCCTTTCATTGACATTTTGATATTTAGCGTTCTTTAGGTTGTTGTTTTTTGCATTTTTCGGGGTGTTTTCTGTTTTTTTAGCTCGTATAGACATCCATGACATCCAGATTCACTATTATTTCTTAACGTTTTTTCGGAGTGTTGGCTAGTGGCCCCCCTACGTTGACCGGTGGGCCCCCTTCAGCCAATTTTTGCCCCCCTGGCTTAAACCTTTAGTTTCGCCACTGTGTGTAGCCCTTCTCTGCCGACCGCATCAAGCGCATTGGTCAAGCCAACAAAAGCGATGTGTGGTGGGGTACGTTTCTCAGGCTCTCTGGATTTGACGCAGGTCATGTTCGTAGTAGATCTGTTGCTACGATAACCACACTGCGATACAATGTAGAGCAGTGGTTCTTAACGGGAGGCCTCAATAAATTTTCAGGGGAGCGCGAGGCCTTAAGAGCTGTACAACATTGAATGTTTGATTAACAAATTTACCAAGCAATGCATTTGCTTTTACAACTTATTTAAAGCCAGGGGCTTGAAACAAAAGAACAAGTACTTAAGGGAGGCGTGGTAAAGAAAAGGTTTAGAATCACTGGTGTAGAGCTTCTCCGCAAGAGTTTGGATGCGAGATAGTACGACCCTGGCAAGGGCCTTCCCATTAACATTCAAAGTTTGTTGCAATCCCCGCAGCAAACAATAAGACAACATTACTGTTTACCAACGACAGAATCTGTGTAGATTTGAATGCGGTGGAAAGTTTTCAATGTTTGGCTGAATATTCGATGAAATTAGAAAGTTTACCCTCGCACCCATCAACCTCCAAGAACATTGTGCAGACCACGTACCACCTGACGTTTTGCATGCTTTTGATTTCTGTTAGTTTTTCTATATAGTTATATAAAACCCAAATTTTTGTTAATCAGCATCCTCCACATGGTTCTGCAGTTGTAATGCATTTGATGATAACAACATAAGTTAACACTGTAGGGTTATGAGCTAGTAAATTGCTTTGTCAAAGGGTTCACATAAAAAAACGTACTTTGTGATATATCCAAAAATAAAGTGAATTTATTTATGTTTAGAATTAATGCACATTCTATAACAAAGATGAGGCGTTGTTGATTTTCTATATCTCCGTTTCTCAAAAGCCCATGGTTCTTTAGTTTTTTCTTTATCTTAAATCCTGTCTCTATCTACTCAGCAGCACCACAATCACCACGCATTTAAATGCACAGAAAGAGAAAGTCAATTTCGCCGCTATCACGGCAGACGTTTTGACAGTAAGACCACTTTTTGTTTTGTCTGCTACGATTTTGCATTTTCTAAAAATAAAACCCTACGTTTTCAAAAACATAGGGAAGGGCGTATTTAGTCGATAAGGATTGCATGGATAAATTAGCCTGTAGATCCACATTTACCTTTCAGGCGAAGGAGTGAGTCGAAAATGAGAACGTCTGTTATTATATTAGATGAAATAGAAAACGTAAAATTTTGGGTTGTTTCTAGACACGCTGTTGAAATTAGAGATCATTTGAAAAAAATGGCTAAGCTGACAGATTGCACAGTGATAACAAATTGTTTCGAACGCCCCGTACATTAAAAATTGTATAGGCGTTATAGCACTGCAGCAATTGTAAGATTACTTGCTCAATCTGCTTTCGACTTGACAACGAAGCACAATACTTTCTGCATTTTGTTGTGAAAAAGAAAGCGAAGAGCAAAAAGAGGTCATTCATGTTTTTTTTTAAGCGAAGTATTGCCAAAACATGTCAAAGCTTCCCTATCTGTTGTGATTTTTTGTCTTCTTTTGCCTTGAAACTTCATAAACATTCTCGTTTCTACCGTGTGGTATACTCCTAAAAGCCAGGAATAAGGGCTTACACACTGAAAAAGGGCTCCACTTGAAGGGGCACCGTGGCTATTCTTTGTGTTCAATTGCATCATTTTTCTCCACTGGGCCCGTCAGTGGTAAATGTGTGTTTTCAGCTTTTATTATGCTGCTTGCTTTCGGTAATGAAATTTATGTCCACCTTTGTCAGACCACTAGACCAGGGATCCACGCAAGGAAAACCGGAAAAGTCGTTTTGCTGGGATCAGTCAACAATAGACATGTCTGCAACTGCCGTTGCTGGCGTTCATCAATCAAGTATCAGTTGCATCTGTGCTAGACTGAGCAATTTTCACTCAAACTTTGTAAGCATTATTTAAAACTATCGATAGGATACTGCTTAGGTAATAAAATATCGTGGACATGCTGAGCAACATGTAGCCTATTTACAGTAATATTTGCGTGTGGGTAGTGTCGAAACAAAGACAAAACCATATTATAGTAGGATGACCGTGAGCACAGAGTCACTGCAAACCAACAAATGTTAAGAACAACCTACATGTAGTTTGTCTTTCGACCGATACACTTGTACACAACTACGCTAAATATTAAAAGCGTTNACGTTTCGTATTTGGCTGCGTTGTGAAAGCAGACGAATTTGTCTATTTATTGAAGAAATGATTTGGTTAAATAGGTTGAAAAAACACACTAGCGATGTGCGAAGCATTAGACCAAATAGAAAAAGACAGCCTCAAAGAAAAAACTAGGCTTGGAAAGGGTCTACTTGTTGTGAAATAGAGAGTGAGATGGGAGCGGTGAAAATAAGGCTTCGCCAAGAGGAAGGCAGGCAACCTACGAAACTGAAGTGACGGGGTCTAAGCAACGCGAAAAAGATGCGAGAACAGATTTGTAAAATGCGGTAAAGGTTTGTTATGTATCCCAAAAACGTGAGAAGGAAGTTGAATAACAAAGCAGAGAAAATGAGGAAGCGCATCGTGGCTCGTTGCTAGTTCGGCGTAAACCTCATGATATCCAACTTGTTTACCACGGATCAAACCATGTGACACAACCTCGGTGAACAGCGTTGAAGCGTTGCGATCCTCTTGACTAAACACCAGCCCTGCACGAATCGGAAAAGGAAGAGCTAAACCCGGACCACGTTTGCTACGAACTAGTCCGCTTTTCGCGACAAGACTCAAGCCATGTTGGTGTGCCCAGCACTTAAGCTAACTTAATCTTTGTAACAATTTTATTTTTGTGACAGCTTGATCTACCTGGTTATACTGGTGATGCTTTTCATGCAATATATTGACCATACTGAACAGTGTTGCCAGGTTATCGTATGGAAACAAGCAATTACGTTTGAAAAAAGAAGCTGAAATAAGCAATTTAACCGAAAAGCAAGCCCAAAATGCGTTTCATAGGAAAATTTAACAAAACAAAAACAAGCAAATAAATTAAAAACAAAAAAACAGGCAAATATGAAAAAACAAACCATAAATAAGCATAAATAAATAAGCAAATTTACAAAAAAGCATGCCCAAATTGCGTTTTACTGTGCAATGAAACAGCAAATTTTCCATAAAATTTAAAATTTCGAAGACAAGCAATTCGCAAAACAAAAACCTGCAAAGAACAAGCCCAAAAGCAAGAAACATGAAAATAAAATAAGCCCATAAACAAGCAACCTGCAAGTCTTCAAAATAACCCGCAAGTTGAGAAAAAATTAAGCCCAAATTCGCGGGAGAACCGCACGGTTGACAACACTGACACTGAAGTCATACAACTGGAGTAATTTTTGTGTTATAATCGTATTTGTGTCAAAATCATGTATGCTTTGTGACAAATTCATTCATTCAAATAGGTTTTGCAGAAAGTTGCTGCAGTCCACATATTTCAAATATATTAACATCGCTTTTGTTTTCGTCGCAGACAAGTAGGCCTACAGTCGCCCAAAAGCCGAAGCATTTGAACTTTAGCTAAAACAGCATGTAAAGCTGTGTAAGTAACAAAGAAAAGTTCCAAGACTTTCATATTTTAAAATGTCTGAGCTAAAATTTTGGAAGAGCTTTACTTAAAATATTTTTGTACTGTTACATGTGTTTCCATGTGATCGGTAGTTGTCCTGGTTACAAGGCAAAATCGCGAGATAACATAAAGCTCTATAATAATTGCATGTTTGAAGGTATAAAAAGTTCTTTATTTCCCTATTTTTGACGAACTGGCTTATCTTTGGAAATTTGAAATATTGTCAGCAGTTCTTTGTAATTCTCTGTAAAGGTTTAAAACGGGGGAGACTAAGCACTGTTGTTGTCATAACGTGACTTCAGCTTTATCGTTACCAGCACTAACAACGAATATGTGCAAAAAGTGTTTGAATGATTTATTGTTTGAGAAGGCTCAAAAAAATCAACTAAATGATGAATACCTTTGTAGCACAGCTAAAAACTGCTATCTTTAAAAGAAACATAGATTACTTGATTTGACCGTTCAAAACACTGTAGATGTAGCATAAGTTAGCACTGTGTAGAATACGATTGGTGGTATTTTTTCGAATCTAGAGCCAAATAGTGATCTCCACAAAAGCATCGTTCACAAACCTGTCGAGTGCTCAGTGGCAATGCATATTGATTACAGTTGTGACCTCAACTTCTGCGCTCAACATAAAGCTCCATGCGACTTTTAGATCAAGACTTTTCTTCACTTCAAGCATTAAACACATCTGCTTTTGAGATTATGGGAGATAAGAAAGTGAATCATGAATTACCTTAAACGCAACTGATCCAGCAGCGTAACTGCGACTAGCACTATAATCGTGCCCAGCGTTGTGCAAAAAAATAAAGTTGCGAGTAATTCACGTAAACCAAACTTGTGTGTCCAGCATTTTCGGGTGGAGGCATCAGTAGATTTTACCCAGTATCCCAGCCAGCGAGTTGAAGTATTTCAGGTGATTTTTTGCCATTGTATTATTTCTCAAGTGTTTGCTGCGGTACCAGTTCCACAGCGGTGACCAGAACAACGATTTCACAAGTTACTTTTGTTGTTGGTTGAAAGCGTAACCGCGACGAAACAAAACCTTGTTCTGATGGAGAAGTGCAGTTGTCCGCCCAGTTGTGTTAAATCATGCATGGATGCATGGCTATGCAGGTCTTCCTGCGACCACGAAAAGTTTACTGCTGGCTCAGCCGATCGTCAGTCTGAACTGACGAGCGGAATGGCGCGAGCAACCTTCGTTCGAGCGAATCGCGCGGCTATTCGTCGTAAACAAGTTGCGGAAAACAGCGGCTTACCGAAGTCGCGCTGCCATTCACGATTCAGTTTCCCGTCAAAGATCTGCGTTGTTCGTGACGACAATGGCGCTGGCTGATGCTGCTCCAGCCATTCATTAATTTTTAATTTGCCTCGCTAGCTGTGGCTATTGCGGAAAGAATTTAACATCGCCCGTCCTACTTTTCGTGACCCACAAAACAGCGACAACTCCAACAGCGCAAATGAAACCTGCGCAGTTGTTTCTATTCGAACATGAAAAAGGGTCAAGCGATAACATAACACTGCATTTAACTGCGTTACGTTCATTTGTACTTTTGCTTCATGAAGATGAAGTCATGTTTACAGTATCAGGCTTCGCTGACGGGCGACCAGGACTGCAACGTCGACGCTTTGTATTGTTTTATCGTTCTTCTAATCCGCCGCAGGCAAACGTGCTTGGACAAACAAAACCGTCTGTTTTCGGCTGAAAACATTCACAATGCACTTGCGCCCTATTTTCGCAAAAGCTGAAGGAGCGAGCTGGCCAGTATGCTGCCGGTACTTGCCTGGAGCGAGCTGGCCAGTATGCTGCCGGTACTTGCCTGGCAAATACTGCTCCGACGACTATTGGTCGCATTACCCGAGGCCCAGGCGCGGCAAAACTCCTTTGATCTTCATCGCATTCTGGTGCCCTTTGATTCTGCTTTCCGATGTAATTTAGCAACAGCTGATGGATGGGTGCTGAGTCGATGTACCGAAAATAGGGGACCGACTTACTACGCTGTTTTGCTTATTGCGCACTGGTGACCTTTCCGCTGGTCGCGGTGACTTTCCTAATTATCAAATCGCATAGCTGAGCTCGGATAAAGTCTCGTGATGGGAAGGAAGTTAAGCTTAAAGCGAAGACCAACCTTTCCTGATGCGTTCCAGTTTAACGTCACAATCTTCTCGAGCAACCTCGCCAAGTGTTATTTGCGACTCTCTGTTGACGCATTCGTGTCACGGCCAGCAGCAAAAACACGCTCCGATTGTTGAGGATTTGGCGGCGGTGGACATGAAGTGTTGCGTCATAATCAGGAACAGCGCGACACTTTGAAATAACAATTACGTGTCGCGCGAAAAGTACAGCTGCTGAACAAGAAAACTTGCTCTAAATAAACTCCGCTTTATTTTTGTACGCTTAATTATTATCTTTGCTGTATCCAAGGATGTTCAAAGCGATTGAAATTAGCAGGCAACGGATACTATTCCGTATGGAACAACAGCTGAGTAGTAGCAAGTCAGCTTTAACAGAGTTAACTATTTCACCTGTTGTTTGAAATGCGATAACCTGACTTTGATGAACCCCAATCGCGGACAATATCACAAGGTGATGTAACAATTAAAATATTTTAATAACACAACAACGCAAAACGTCATAAAGACAATAAATAAACACACAATCCACAACCATTTAAATATTTCAAACTCACACAAGAAATGCACACTTGTCTGCAGCTGTGACGGGCCAACGTGCAGTCAAGCCGGTCAGTAAAGTAGAAGGAAATCTTGTTTGGGGAAAGCACGGCAAGCTCGTAACGAAACGAAACTTCACAGTCAGCACTGAACAAGGAGCCAAAAACAACAGTACCCCGGATGTTAACCTTGGCAGCTGCAACTGTTTCAAACAAATTACTAATAACTTCGTTTCAGGATTTTCGAGCTTTTACCAAGACCGGAGCAATGATCATGTGCCGCAACGGGTCAGGACGAAATCACAAAAGCAGACATTCAGAACAAAAGCAAAGTTGTTGACGTGTAGCAGCGAAAGCGTTGGGTTCGCCAGTACTCGGGCCATCTCTCAACGAAGCACTCAACGTTTGAAGCCTTGTCAAGCGAAACACAAAAATAGTCTTTTGAATGGGCGAGTGGTCTTATTCGGCGAGACTCAGTAGAAGGCTTTCCCACCGAAGCAGGGAAGAGAGAAATGAAAACAGAACAGGGCTATGATCAGGGTTATGAAGCGGGGTGGCGTCGCGAGAAGTCACGCCGCTAAGTCGAAGCGAGGGT